>Ga0268299_1000148_pt1 | contig 277120 bp, 257 predicted proteins | sample NOBtaG_FD_193484 | JGI IMG/M metagenome (GOLD analysis project Ga0268299, IMG submission 193484) | Activated sludge microbial communities from bioreactor in Nijmegen, Gelderland, Netherland - NOB reactor | ecosystem: Engineered > Bioreactor > Aerobic > Activated sludge | place: Netherlands...
TTTCACGATTCCGGAAGCATTGGGCACGCTCCAGGTATCTGCCGTCATCCCAAACGAGCCGCTCATCATTCACATCCAGGACGCGCACGGTGAGTTGAGTGCCCAAGAGAACATCCGGAAGATCCTCCAGCATTTAAAGAAAGACTACAAGCTGGACACTGTTTTCCTGGAAGGCGGCCTGACAGGCAGGATTCCTGAGAACCTGCTCCGGTTCACAGAGAACAGGGAACAGAATGACAAAATCAACCGCAAGCTCTTAGAGAAGGGTTTAATCGGAGGCCCGGAACTCCTCATTCTCTCAAAAGAATATCAAGGTTACGGTACCGAATCTTTAAGGCTCTACAAAAGAAACCTCAGTCAATACAGAAACATCCTGAAACACAAAGCAGAGAATGAACGATTCATTCAGCAGGAGAAGCTCAATCTATCCAAAAAAGCTTCCAAACAATTAAATCCTGATTTATACAAGTTCACAAAAGACTATTTGCTCTTTCAGGACAGCAAACAAGAGCTCTTAAGCCACCTGACCACTCTCTTTGAGTATGCAAAGAAACACCTGGATACTGACCTCACAGACCCCCTTCACCAGATTGATTACCCGCAATTGGTGAGGTTCTTTAAGTTGAAAGAACTCGATAAAGAGCGGATAGCGGATAGCGCAGAGCGTATAGAAAAGGAAAAATTGTTCGTTTGGTTAAAAGCAAACAAGCTGGAATCTGAAATCACAACTTTCGAATCTTTCCTATCCGCTAAACGCTATACGTTGTCCGCTGATCTTCGAACGCTTCTCGAATCCTTCTACACGAAAGCCCAACCAAAGGGTTTTTCTTTCAAAGACTATCCGGTGCTTTCCAAAGAGCTCGGGAGAATGATTCTCACCGAAGAATTAAATGCCCTTGATTTATTCAGGGAGATTGACCAGCTGACAGCACAGCTCCTCAAAGCACTTATCAAAACAAGAGAAGAACAAGCCATTATCCAATCTTTTAAAGACTTACACCTCTTAAACAAACTCTTTCACCTCGAGTTAACGAGGGAAGAATTGGGTCAGGTCACAGGCCGGTTCCCGGGGGACGGTCCTCCGGGGGACAGGCCTTCTCCTAAAATCCTAATGCCTGTCCCCGCACGCTTCACACTTCACGCTTTACGCGCGCTGCGTTTCTACAAAACAGCGGAACTGAGAGAGAAACAGATCTTCAACTCCCTCTTAAAAACCATGAAAGAACAGAAGCTCGACAAAGCCGTCCTCGTGACCGGCGGATTCCATGAAGAAGGATTAAAACAGTTAATCACAGATCATAAACTCTCCCACATCTCCATTACCCCCAAACTGCACTCACTTGACCAGGATAACACCTACACCAAAGTAATGGCCCTTGAACCCACTTCAACGGTCACACCTGTGTCGTTCGGGCGCTTGACACCTCAATCAATCAAGCGGATCGGCCAGTCGGTGGCGGTTTATTACAAGTCAGAATTGAGAGCGGTTAAGGAATCTGTCGGTATTTCAAGCGAAGCAGAATCGCCGAGGCCGGAGTTTGTTCATGATTACCAGCACGATCCCTTATTAGGCCGAGATTTATTTGCTGTGATATCGGTTAAAAATCTTGTCCAAAGAGCGGTCAATCGTTTACTGGAACGGAAGGATCAGGATGTTACGAAAGGCGCCATGATTCGTGATTACCGGGATGGCTTGTTACTCGCAAGCTCTCTTTCCCAGGATTCAATTTCAAAAGAAGACAGCACCTGGTCATTTGATACGTTAGAACCATTTAGTGTGGCATTCGACGGAAACCGGATGGCGGTTGCGGAATCAACCAAAGTGGTTCTGTATGATTTAGAAAAGAAAAGCGCCATCGAATACTCCCATCCCTGGTTTGCGCAGGTTCACACCGTTGATTTTTCTAAAGACAAGAAACGTTTACTGGTAAGCGCAGCAGGCTATGATGCTGTTTTTGAAATTGATCTGGAAACAGGACGGATCCTTTGGCAGTGGTTTGCCTGGGATCATGGATACAACCTGACGTCTCATACTGATGATGAGGCGAAGTATTACATTGTCCGCAGGCCGGAAGATAAAACAAAATTTGAAGGACTCGGAAAGCCGGTCCGTACTGTGAGCGCGCCAATCCTAAACCGGTTCGGGCTCCCTTTCAATCAAAGAGCCGCTCATGTCAATGGCGCCCGTTACGCTGACGACAACCGCTTCCTCATGTCTTTATTTCATCAGGGAGTTGGAGTTTTGGTTGACCGCTCAACCGGGAAACCGGCAGAAGTAATTTCTGGCCTGGGAAATCCGCACGCATTTATTCCGTTCACTGACAACCGTTATCTCATTACCGATACACGCGGAGGACGATTTCTTGTGTTGGATAAGAATTTCAATCAAATTCAAGATATTCGTTTGCAGGATTTATCCAAACCGAAACGATCTGACGCGGCGGGCGAATGGCTGCAAAAAGCAAAACCGATCAGCGGTAATCTGATAGCGAATATTGATATTCACAGGGCCAAACTTTGGCTGATCGATATTGAAAGAAAAGTGTACCGCGGAATTGATTTGCCTAAAGATTGGGCAGTTCAAGATGTTTTGATTGCTGATTCCCGCTGGCGGGTTCCGAAGCTGGATCTTTCATCTTTTTCAATCACTCAAGTGGAGCTTAAAGATTCGAAAGAAGTAGCTGTGGGACATCCCGAGCTCAGATCCGCTCCGGCGATTGTTGCAGAGTCTGAGTTTTTGAATACCGTGAAGGAACTTGGTCAAATTAAAACCGACTTAACAGTAATCGACCAAGGTATCAAAGAGCAAAGCGAGTTACTCGCTCATGCAAAACGTGTGGAATTTAACCAAGCCCAAGAATCTTCAAAAAATCTTGCCGCAGCTGTCAAAAAGATTGAACGTGAAACGAAAAAAAGATCAAGCAAGGAAATGGCGTCTTTCAGCCGGAGCGAGCGCCTGTTCTCGCACATTTATGTCCGTCCAACTTCTTGGCTGCTTCAGGGGGCTGCCGTTTTATCCTTTATTTTCTTTTACGCACTCTCCTATGTTGATAAAGAAGTATCGCCGTGGGTTGGAATTGCAGGAGCGGCTGGCGTATGGTTTTTCCTGAAGCAGGTTGCGATATTTTTGGATGAACTTGCGGATGGCCGTTTCAAGAAGGCGTTAACCGGAATTGATGAAGTCAAAGACCGTCTCGCCAGAGAACAGTCTGTCCGGGAATATGTTGCTGGCAGCGTGCAGCTTGTCAGTCAGGCCAGGCAGGCTACACGTACAAAAATTACTCAACATGAGACAGACCTGTCTTATATGGAGAAAAACAGAGACGAGCTTATTCATTCCGGCAGAACATTAATCAAGACGGTTCTTCTTTCCTCCGCGCCCGGCACAGTAGGCACGCCTGATGAAAAGCATCTGGCTTCTATCGCCAAAGACGCTGTTCAGCATTTCTTTTTTATGCCTGACATTGATAAGAACCTGCTCAAAGCACTCGCCAATCTTCAGGATCCTTTTAAGCAGCTTGTGTTGATTGTCCGAATGCATGAACTGCAGGATGCATTGCACCATCAAGTGCGCGATTTAGAGAAACAAAATATTAAGGAGCTGGTGCCGGTATTAGCAAGGGCGGTTCAAGAGCAGGGACTTGATTTTAATTTGCATGTGGTTGTTTCAAGAGAGTTGGATCTTCATAGCGGAAGGCCGGAACCTTATTTATCGGTAAAGATTAATCCAGCGTCTGATCAAAGAAAGAAATCATGGCTGGCAATAGAAAATACCGCCCGCGCAGAGCTTCGATCTGAGCAACCGTTTTCTTCAAAACGTGAATTAGATGAAATCGATCAATTTCTTGCCAAACATCCAAAAGCAACCACCACGCTGGACCTTAATCAAACTGAAGATCCGGACGGTGTAATCCACGATATGTTGAAGGATATGCTGGAGTATGATTCGGTAAAAAAAGAAGGATGGACTCTTGAATCCCTCGATGAGGCTTTAAAGCAGATAGAAAAAGTAGAGGCGCGGATGAATCAGCGCTTTGGCTGGAAAGATACGTTTGTACGTTATGTCATCGGGCCCCACCTGACCGATAGCACAGGGAATCCTCAGCCGGATCAGATCAGCGGATTGCCGCTTTTGTACGGCAATTTTGATAAACGCCTTCAAGAGCCTTATCTGGAAATCGGCCTTACCAATTACGGCCCGAACTCAGCCTTTTCTTATGATGATTTTATAAGTCAAGTTGCTTTTCAAGCAAATACTGTTTTCTCGCTGAAGGCATTTTTAGACGGGTTGCCGAAATTTGAACTAATCGGAGAAAATGAGGAGCCGATTAATCCGCGCGATTCAGAAGCGTACTATCTTCTGGGAGAAATAGTAGCGCAAATTATATTTAATTCCGAGAATTATGGAGAAAAAGTGTGGAGCCAGCACCAATATTTTGACGGAATCGGAATGAATTCCGGCGGGCTGCCTCCCGAAGATGACAGGTTTGTTAAAAACCGAATCGGTAATTTATTTATGTTTGATTTTATGCCTTTCCGGATTGCTTATGAGTTGACGCCTGATCAGCAAAATTTCTTAAATAATTTCGCACAGTTGCTCCGGCGGCGTATTCAGATTTGGTCAAATTTTTCGCGGGATTTTAATAAAACTGTCCGGGAACCGGAAAAGACGGGCGGGCGCGAAGATGAAGACGAGGCTTTTGAGAAAGCAGAGAAAGAAGTGGACCAAATGATCGAGGTCATGACGCAAGCCATGTTGTATCTGATGGCCTATGAGGCATTGGCGGGTTATTTTACGAATGACACGATTAATTCCGAGTTGGAGAAAGTGAATCAGGAAATTTTGGGCCTGATTGGTGAGTATTTTGGTATTTTAGACACACTGCGTTCGATGAATTCGGAAAAAGAATATTTTAGCGGTGGAGAAAATGAATTTGAAGAAAAGCTGCGGGATTTGCACGATAGTTTTAAAACCATCGCTCAAAATTTTTCACTCAAATCAGAATTGCGCTCATCGCCAGTCGCGCTGAGCACTATTCGGGCCGCTGATCAAGTTCATCATCGCTCCGAATTGCGGGCAAACTCCCACAATGACCGCCCGAAACCGGTGCGGTTGTACCAAGTTCACGGAAGTTCTCAGTTAATATTCGGAGATCCCCATTACATTTCGGAAATCGGCAGGCATGCCATGCAGGTGTTTGATACGCCGCCAACCGCGGTCCGGCAGCAGATAGAGGCGCGGCAGCAGCAGAAAAGATCAGATGACAGCTCTTTTAAAGCATCCGTCAGAAGGACTCGTCCGCGCTCCGGACGCGATAAGTTCCGGTATTTTGTAGATGAGAAAGAAAATAAATGGTATGCCGTTAAAGTTTCAAAAAAATCCGGCAAATTAACGCCTCATTATTTGGTTTTTAATTTCACAAGAGGCCAGCAGGAGGGCGTCCAATTATATACAAACGGAAAACTTGCGCGCCGTTTTACCTTGCCGCCAACCTCGCGCCGGATGCGCCAGGAAGAAACGCTTTCTACCTATCAAATGCGAGGCAGTATTGATGAAATTTTAACTTTAGCCCGGCAAAAAATCCGGCACCCGGAACTTGATTATTTCTGGACCAGTTACGATTCAAGAAATCAGGAATTTACACAGCATAAAGCGTTTCCTGATCAAAAGGGGGGCGAGGATAAGCTTACAATTCCAGACGACATCATAGTCGGAGCTGGAAATTCAACCGATATTGTTGACTTCATTGCCAAGAACTCTAAGGGCCAAATCGTCGGCATGGGTGAAACCGGTGTTCATACCATTAATCAGTTAGCCCGGAAAACAGTCAACACTTTGGAAGTTTTTGGACGGTCCGGCTTGGGAGATTCCATTTATTTGTATTTCGATGCCATTTCGTTGTCGCATGGCGCTTTAACAGCAGTAAAAGGATATGACCAGCAGCAGATGTCGGAGATCATAAAAGAAATCAGAAGGCGTGAAACCCTTGGCGAACAACCGTGGAATTTGCCGGGACTGTTTAATTTGGAAGATAATTTTGGCGGCGTCAGCAGGTCGTATTCAATTTCCGGTAATTATGAGCGGAAAATCCAGCCCGTCCATCGAATGAAAGTGCCGTGGATTAACGAACCTATTTTTTATAATGATATTGCCGAAGTTTTAAGGTTTATGTCGTTTCAGGAAAAAAATATTCTGCACAAAGCCGAGAACAGTAAAAGCGCCGTCTCGTTTTTTAGAAATATTCCCACACTCGAAGAAGGTTTAAAAAACAAGATTGCTGCACAAAATCCAAAATTGATTGTCATCGGCTCGGCAGCCAACCTGGGGCTTGAGTATGGCATTGTAAAATATGAAGTGCTTCAGCTCCTCGTCGAGCAGATGCTTCAGGGCAGGCATTTATTGCTCTTTTCTTACGGCCCCCATTTTGACTGGTATCTGGTAAATGCACTCCGCACTTTTTTATCGGCTCAGGACAAATCCGGTGATGTTGAAAAAATTCTCAACCATCTTCACTTTGCCAGTGACTACAGCGGCTATGTATACGGTTTTAAAAATGGCTGGCATCATTTGAATTATCAAAACACGCTTGCAGACAGGGCGAGTGAACATCTGGTTGGTGTTGAACAGGAAATTTATGACGCAATGATCAAGATCGGCCGCGAACTGAAAATTCCTGTTAAAAATGTTTCGATTCGTTCAGCCAGTGTTGTCTTTCATGCTGAAGAAGATATTCTGGATTGGCAGCAGCGGTTTCGATTTGTGGAAAGATTGAGAGAAGAATTGGCATCGCATGATCTTCAAGTTCACGCAACTTCGACCAAGTCAATCGTTGTTTCGGTGCTTAATCGCGCCCATGCTCTGGAATATTTAGTCGAGCACAGCCTTCATATTCAGGAGGATCAAATTTTAATTGCGGCCTCTTCCGTCAATCCGAAATATGAAATCAACGGTGATTTGATCACGCGATTTCCGAAAGCAGTCAAAATGTTTACGGGAAACAAGGCCCACATGCCGCTTGGCGACCTTCCTCAGGGTACAGAAATCTGGCCCTCACCGGCGGAAGGCGAACTCGGCGTTGCCGCAGTCTTGAAAGCGCTCCCCCAAAATGCTGCTAAATCTGAACTTCGCTCTACCGTTCCGGTAACCGGCGCGGTTTCAAATGCTGTTCAAACCGGTTCAGACGAAAATCTCAGGCTTGGTAATATCCTGGCAAGATTAAAAAAGAAGGCCGAAAACTCGGAGCAGGCCAAGCCCGTGATAAACGCATTGAGTCAATGGCTGAAGGCATTGCAATCCGCAGCAGGGAATCCTTCGTCGGCAAAGGCAGTGCTTGGTGAAAGTTATAATCAGTATTTACTGGCACTTGCAGAATATTTCAAAAACACCGATTTAGATTTTCTGGTGGTAGAAGCAATTCAGGAAGTATTCCAAATATTTTACAGTGAAACCAAGGAAAGATTTCCAAAAGAAACAGCTGCTGTATTTGGTGAAGACAAATCCAGACATCCTGCCATTGCACAAGTCCTGCACGGCCTGTATCAAATTCTTGATTTTGTGCTAAGCATAAAAGAATCGAAAGACGTTAATCTTCAAATTTTAGAAAAATTAAGCCGAACTTATTTAGAATTATTGAAAGTTTATGCAAAGGAAAGCGGAGCTGCTTTATCAAGCGTAACGGAGCTTCACGATTTCTATCTTAAAACAATGCATAGTCTGAAGGTTAAAATCAGAGACACCTCTAAAAAAGATTTACTCCGCACGAGTTTGAGAAAACTAATTGAAGAAATTGCCGTCAGATATGATCAAATCGTGATCGGCCTTGAGTCAAGGGAAGGCGCTAAAAGAACCGATCTCAGCAAAATACCGGCGTGGGATCCCGCCAAGTTTGATTCTTTACTTCGTCCCCGCGATGCTTTTCTTCAGGCAAATGGCCGGATGAATGATGCCAAATTAGCGCTTGATTCACTTTCTTCCGAATTGATTGAATGGCAAAAGGCTGCGCCAGACAAAAAACCTGTTATTGACCCGGAAAAGATTGATCATTTGGTACAGCGCATTGTGGTTTCGATGCGTGAATTGTCGTCCTCATCCTTATCGACAGTTAAAGGGATTGATCCTGATTTTGCATTGGAAGTACTGACGTTAATGGCAAGCCATTTGATTGATCACGCCGCCAGAGAATACGCTGTATCGCTTATTAATTTAACTGAAAGAATGATCAGCCCGGAAGCAAATCCCCATCTCTCGCGGCAGTCATTCCGGGCTTTATTGAACGGCCTTTATCAATTTGTGGCATTTCGTTTAATATTACGGGAAGCTGAAGCGGGTTCTATCCTGATTCTTGTGTTTGGAATTATCCGGTCGTATGTTCATAATTTAACAACTCAAGGCGCTTATGGAAGAAAGATTTTAGAGAAATCCGGCACAGATATTTTTAATACATACGAAGAGATGTTTGCAATGGCAGAAGCGCTGACGACCAGTTCGAGTGATCAGGAAACAAAAAGAATTCAGGAGATTCTGGAAGAATCGCGCAAGAATTTTCACGAACTCATCAAACCGTATGTTGACAGTGAAACATTCAGACTGGCGGACAGATCAAGGCCGATTTCTGACAAAGATCGTTCCGGCAGCGCAGCACTGGTTAAAAAAGTAAAGAAGTTGCTCGCAAGCGGAGAACTTTTGGATAATTTATCCGCCTTACCTCTTGCGCAAGAAGCGGTGAAAAAAGATCCGTCTAATTTTGTTGCCTGGGTTTTGCTTGCGATTGTCTCGCTCAATCTTAAAAAAATCGAGCCTGCCGTGATTGCGTTTCACCGAGCGCTTTTATTGAGCGCTGCTCCATCCGATCCTGATTTATTAAAAGAAGTTCTGCGGCTTTTAGATTTTAAACAGTATCCCGGTCTTAATTTAGTTGTCAGTAGTTATATTTTGTCCGCCCGTATTTTGACCGCGGTGGCTGATAGAAAATCTGCCGATGAAATTTTAATTCAGGCAAGCCATCGCTTTAAGAATCCCAATGATCAGGATATCATCAACCGTGAGCGTGAAAATATACGGAAGAAACAAGGAAACCGCGACAAGGATTCACCGGGGCCCGAAACTTTAAGAAAATTTCTGGAATTTTCAGGGCTTTCGCCGGCACTATTCGCCGCTCAAATAGCTGATAAGCTTGCTCAGAGCGGTAATCGCAATATCTTGGCATCAGAAAAGCAAATCATACATTGGCTTACCAACGAAGAAAATACAGACGCAATCCCGGATGAGGTTGTGGCGGCTGCCCGCGCAGTTATTTCTCCCGGGACAATGCACGACCGCGAAGGCCGTTTGGATGCTTTTGTAAAAGTGTCCGACTTGTTAACTTCTGAGTTCTTGAAGCGGCTGGATCCGGATCATTTGGTGATTCCAACTGTCGCTGCTCTTAATAAGATGCGAAACGGGTTAGCGCCTGTGAGCCCGCAAATTTTGAAGAAAGCAGAATCAATTGCAAGAGAAAGCGCGTCTGATACTTTGTACAGTTTTCGGAGCGTTCTCGATTTCTCAATCGACGACTTCGCAGCTGTCTTAAATGCATATTTGAAACAAGCTGTCTTAAATACATATTTGAAACAACCCGAATCTGTGACGGCCGAACAGCTTGCGGAATGGGAGGATCCAGGTTCTAAAATTAAACTTATTCCGTTATCCGTGCTCGAAGCAGCTTCTGCTATTAGCACGCTGAAGACTGACCCCGGCATGAGCGCAGGAGACTTGATTACTCATATTGAACAGAAAAAATCAAAAGGCTTAAAAGGTCAGCAAAAACCAGGAATACTAAGAGAGCAGCAAACTCGTCAAACCAAAGTAAGTAAAAACGAAGAACAGCGCAAAGCTGAAGGCGCGCAGTTTTCAGTTTATTGGAAATTATCCGGCCTTACTCAGAAGGAATTTGGCCAGCGGCTGGGATATCAAGTAAAGCATCCGGAGGCTAAAGTTGTCGCGCAAACAAAGGGAAATACTGCTATTTTGCCTAATGATATGCAGTCAGCAGAAGAAATTACACGCACAGAAGTAGCCCGGCAGATTAAAGATGCGCGCGGAGAACTCACGTTTGAAGCGTTTGCCGAAATGATCAATCAACAATTGCGGAAAGGTTTGAGCAAACTGACGGTGACAGTTGAAGAACTCCAGACATGGGAGTTTAATAATCCGACAGTTGATCTTGTGTCGCTTGATGTGATGAAAGCGGTCAATGTATTGGCTGAGTTAACGGCTAAGGAAAAAGTTTCTACAACTCACAAAGATAGTGCTGCCAAGAAAATAGAAGGGGAGCAATTCAGAGCATATCGTCATTTATCCGGTCTCTCTCGGGAGGGATTTGGGCAGCGGCTTGGGTATTCTCTTAAACATATTGCATTTAAAATCCGAAATCAAGAAAGAGGGAATACCATTATTAGACCTGAAGACATGAAATCAGCGGAAAAAATTGCCCGCGAAGAGATAGCCGGGAAAATTCATGAAGCACGCGGAGAGCTCACGTTTGAAGCGTTTGCCGAAATGATCAATCAACAATTGCGGAAAGGTTTGAGCAAACTGACGGTGACAGTTGAAGAACTTCAGGCGTGGGAGTCTAATAATCCGACAGTTGATCTTGTGCCGCTTGATGTGATGAGGGCAATCAATGCACTGACTGGGCCAACGCGCAAGACAAAGGTTTCACCAGGACCTAAACCTAGAAAAGATAAAACTACAAGGAAGGCAGAAGGCGCTCAATTTAGAATATTCCGCCAACTATCCGGTTTGACCCAGCCTCTATTTGGTAAACGGCTTGGGTATCAGCTGATTCATCCGGGCCTTAAAGTCAGCGCACAAGAATTGGGTATTGCCGTGATTCATATCAAAGATATGCAATCCGCAGAAAGAATCGCACGTATAGAAATATCCAGTCAAATTTATAAAGCACGTGGAGAACTTACGTTTGAAGCGTTTGCCGAAATGATCAATCAACAATTACGGAAAAATTTGATCAAGTTGACGGTCACGCCAGAAGAGCTTCGGGCGTGGGAGTCTAAGGATTCAAAAGCTGTTCTTGTGCCGCTTGATGTGATGAAGGCAATCAATAAGCTGACTAGGTTAACACGCAAGACAAAAGCTTCGTCCGGGTCTAAACCTAAAAAAGATAAAACCGAAAGGAAGGCAGATGGCGCTCAATTTAGAATATTTCGCCAACTATCCGGTTTGACTCAGCCTCTATTTGGTAAACGGCTTGGGTATCAGGTAATTCACCCGGGCCTTAAAGTCAGCGCTCAAGAAAGAGGGTATGAAAATATTGAGCCTGACGAAATGAAGTTAGCAGAAAGAATAGCTCGGGAAAGCATCGCGAGGCAAATACGTGAAACGCGCGGTGATTTCAGGCTTGAATTATTTACAGCAAGGTTAAATCAAACATTAAAATTGAAAGAGCCTGTTACCACAGAACAGATTTTAGAATGGGAAAATTCTAATTCTACAGCTCCTCTGATTTCAGTTGAATTACTGTCATTGATCACAAAGAAAAAAGACGGACTGCCTAAGCCGAGCCGAGCGACAGCGCAAGAAACAGATGAGATTGAGCCCGCTGTAGAATCATCGGGCCAGGCAGCCGCTCAATTTCAGAAATTACATGAACTTGCAGATCGCTTCAAACCTGGTTTCATTCAACGCATGCGAAAAGCGGGCGTAGCGCTTGAGCCTCGAAACATTATCCGGTATGAAGATGGAAAAATGCCAATCCCGGCTTCGATCCTATCAGCGGCAGAAAAAGTTGCGCGCGAAGCGGTCTCGGATCAGCTTGCAGAAGCTGAAAGTCATTACGGTACTCATTCAGCAGTTGAGTTTCTGGAAATTATCAGTCAGGGAAATAATTTAACCGGCATTACGGCTGAGACCTTAAAATTAATCGCAGAACAAAATCAGCAGGTAGAGATAGGCGTACTTCAGGAAGTTTCTGACGCCATTGAGGGAAAATCCGAGCTGCGGTCAATCTCAGAAGGGACTGTCAAAGGCCAGGCGGCGCTTTTTTGGTTTAAAGCAAATACTGCTCCGGAAATTGTAATCAGAGAAGCTGCGCTGAAAGAAGCCGGATTCGGAACTCACGAAATAAAATCAGTTGGCTCAAAATTAAAACTCTCACTTGAAAAAGCGTTTTATCTTTTAAATCCAGATGAACAAAATGTGATGTTCCAAACTCAAAAGGATAACAGGGTGGAAACATCGGGCGGCGGACAAATGGAGCTCCCGCTGCCGATTCGAATTGAGAGCGGGCTGGCAAATCTGGGAGATGCCGCCATTGTGACGCCGCATGAAATTATTCTGGATTCGACAATGCTCAGAGCGCCTCCGGGCGTTTTGATTTTTATTTTGCTTCATGGGCTTAAAAGGTCGCTTCACCGCTTTCACCCCGATTTACAACATCACGATGCCGTTATTTTCCATCAATCGCTTGGATATCATGCCTCAAATGCGGTGCTTCAAGAAGATTGGAAAAAATGGTCAGAGGCTATCGTTAATAAAAACATATTTGGCCGGAATTGGTATACGCCAATCAAATACGCGCATGAAATTTTAAATACTCACTCCACATGGAAAACATTAACGCCTGATCGCATTCAATCCGTTTACTCAAAATTAAAAGAAACAAAAAGCTTTAATCTGGAAGCGCCGTCGGTTCAGGCTATTTTTCAGAATAACGGCTTGCCGGTCCCCGCGCAGATGTGGCGGGAAACTTTTGTTGATCACAATCGTCAGCCAATTACGGATGTCTACCTGAGTTACGATTTTGATCAGGGTGTGAGAAAAGTGATCCGCATCACAAGCGCTGATACCAAAGATTGGCTTTCCACAGAGGACGCTGCCGATAGCATTGTGATTTATGAACATAATCTTAGGCTTGATATAGTTTGGGATACCAAGAAAGTTGCGCAGGAGATCGTAAATCAAAGATTTATTTTTGAGCGTCATCCAAGATTAATCCGCATGATTAATCAAATCAACCAAGGAGTCCCGGAGGCACAGCAGGCCGCAATCCGAGAACTTAAAGAATTGGCAGATGACGGGAAGGACGAGCTTGGCAGGATGGCGATGGATCTTATTTTCTCGCTCTCAAGAACATATCCAAACCGCGAAGTTCAGATTCAGCTGAATCATTACTTATTTGACCGCCTGACCGGACGCCCCGCTCATTTTCCACAGTCGACCTTCAATTATTCCGCGTTTAATTCAGATGAACACGCTGTCCGCGTAAAAATTCCTTTCACTGAAGGTAAAACACGTGTCCGTGTATTGTGGAGCCAAAATGGTTCTGAGGTGAAGAGCGATGCAATTCAGCCGGTTGACATTGTTGACGGCCAGGCGGTATTTGAATGGAAAATTCCGGTTAAAGAAGGCTGGATTCACTATGCGTTTGAAATAAGAGAAGGAAGGAGCCGGCATTTCATTGAAACTTACAATCAAGAAAATATTGACTCTAAGCTGAATGGTTTAATTAAATTTCAGGAAGATGTGCGCGGCAGGCGGATTTTAAGTTTACGCCCCGAAGTTTTCAATTTGCGGCTGGACAATATGCGCGCACTGCATGATCAGAATGGGAATCTGTCCGTAGGAACACTGGATGACTTGGAGAAACAGGCCAAGTCAATCAAACAGCAGGGTTTTGATGAAACCTATCTTCAAGTTCTAGAAACCGGGGCGCCCGACAAAAAGGGAGGCCCGCAGCCGTCCGTTTTCTCAGCCCTCAATCATCGTTTTATCAATCACATGATTGGCGGTAAGAAGGCGCTTCTCAAACTGAAGAAAGTTTTTGATTCGTTAAAACTTGCAATTGCTCTGGACATGATTCCGCATTTTTCACGGTCAAATCGTGAAGCGCCGTCTCGCGCACCTGTCTGGACTTACGATTCTGAAATGAGGAAATTGGTGCGCCGCGCGGGTTCTGACGGAGGTTTTTCTTTGACGGAGTGGCTGGATAACGTGACGCGTAATTTCTCAGACCCTCAAAATGTCCGTGATTTTATAAAGGAACTTTCAGAACTCGCAAAGTTAGGTTTTAACTTTAGAATCGATGTCGGCCATGTGTTCGGCATTGCTTTTGAAACCGATCCTTCTACGCGCGGCCTCTCAAAAATTCTCGGCCAAGTGGTGACTGCCAACAAGGAATGGAGATATTTTGAAGGCGAATGGCGTGAATTTTTCAAGACAACGGATTTAAACGATACCCATGAGCCCAACAGTGTTTTAGCGTGGATTATTTACGAAGTCAAAAAAGCAGGGCTTGAAGCCGGATATCATACTAAATTCTATGCCGAGAATTGGCACGGGCATGAAGCGCAGTTGATCCAATCGGGCGTTGATTTTCCGTATGATCCGATGGTTGCTAATTTTTGGCAGATCGTCAAAGAAGGCTTTTCCGTGAAAGTGCTTATCCAAACACTTCGTCATTATTTGAACCCCATTTGGAAAGCGTTCGGTGCCGGCAGCTCTACGGTCGGCAGCAATCATGATGCCCAGGTAGCTCCGGTGGATGCGCATGGCAGAGCGGCTTTTGCGGCCATGATGGCCAGTATTTTTGCTTCAGGAGGCGTCTTTTTTCAGCATATTCATTACTCATTTATTCAGGCGAATGGCCTCCCGAATTGGAAGAAAGCATTTGCCGAAGTTTGGCGGGTTTATGTCAATAATTTCGGATCTGGTTTTGATTGGCGAGGTAAAATCGAGCAAACCGAAGCTGCCTTAAGACAAAACCCTTATTTCGCGGGGTTGAGCAATTTTTATAAGACGGTTTTTAAGCTTTTAAAACTGGCAAAGTCAAAACCTGTTGCACTGGATGTGGGACATGACCGTGTGGCGGGAATTGCACGTGAAATCAAAACAGGCGAACATCTTTTAGCAATCTCGCATTTGGATTCTCCGTTTGCGGCGGATATTAATTTTCACCCGGATGATTCAAAGCAAGACGGCCGGGGGCTTGGCAAATTCGAGGATGACGCGCTTTATTCGATGGAAGAAGTGTTTGATAACGAAGAGCCCGGCGTCTCTGTCCAAAAGCCCGGTGAGAGAACGCTTTTTACAGGCAGGGAAATCAAGCATTTGGGACTTGGCCCGCGTTTTCCTCTGCCGATTTTGAGGCATCGAGTTTATCGTTTCAAAAAAGAATCAGACGCACTTCCAAACAATAAAACTGAAGCTTACAAAAACTTGCTCAAGGATTCACTTGCGCGGTACAAAAGATACGGCCCGCGCGACCGGTTTAATCATAGCTTTGTCGCCAGAAAAGCTGTCTCCATTTTGGAAGGCGGCAATAGCCGCAGCTTTTTGACTATGTTTCAGATGCTTTCAAATTCGATCAAGGAAAGCGGCGGGCAAATTATAACAGTCGGAGATTTGAGCGGTCTTTTTCACGACATCATCACATATGCGCCGCACTTAAAAGAAACACTGTACGAAGCGCTGATTGATGCGGCCATTTCTTCGCGCTGGAGCAGTCCTGTAGCTACAGAGGCTGCGATTAAAGTATTGGGAAGCCACGAAATCGGAGAAGTTGTTTTAACATCGCCCGAGACCATGTGGATCTCGCAAGCCGGAGGGCTCGCATTGTATGTGACCGACTTGGCCAAGGAACTTGCCAGCCGGGGAATTCCGGTCACCGTGATCGCGCCTCTCTTTTCCAATGAAAAGGCTGCTGCGTTTAAGAAGCATCAATTAAGAGATACCGGACGGACTATTACGGTTAAGTTTGGGCAGAACGGGCACGGTGGTTTTGAATCAGCAGTCGCCAAAATTTATGAAGCCAATATTGATGGAGTGCGTGTCTTATTTCTGGAAAATGACAAGTATTTTCACCAATTGAGCGGGAAACCCGAATTTGGAGAAAGCGCTTATAACGGGTCTGACCCCTTTAAGCTTCGGTTTGCAAGAATGTTGTCCTTGGGCACGCTTCTGACCATTCGCGAAATGAACCTTCATCCCAGCATTATTCAAACGAACGATTGGACAACGGCTTACGTGAAAGCTTATTTGGAAGGAAGGGAACGGATCGATCCAGGCGCAAAGAATTTACAAGCGGATGATCATTTCGCAGAAACAAAAGTAATTTCTATCATTCATAATTTAGATCAAGCTTACCAGGGCCGTATCACGGCGCCCGTGCATGATTATGACAACCTACGGGACGAAATGATGCGGCATGATCTTGGATTTGAACCGGCACTCGACTGGGATGTGCTTGTGGTGCCGTGGGAAACGAATGTAATCAACCCCACTGTTACGGCGATTCTGACTGCCGATTGGCTCAAAACGGTGAGTAATGGTTACGAAGAGCGCAGCCGGACAATAGATTATAACGAAGAATTTGGCCGCGTGGTCCCTTTGCTACAAGAAAATAAACGCTACGATAGTACTCTCAATGGCTTTGGTTTGGTAAGCAAGCAAAGGGAATTTATCAACAAAGTGCTGAATGATGCTGAATTTAAAAGGCGTCTCCGGTTATTTTTAGATGAGCATCCAGCCGACATAGACCCGGACCATCGGCGCTGGTTGGAAGAAGTTCTCGCTCATCCGCATAAATTTGTGCGGAGTTTTCTTGAGATGGGGCACGAAGAGGAGCGCAGGGAACTTGCTGATCTTTTCAACGATTTTTCAAAGCCGCTTCAGAAAGAAAGATTGCAGGATGCGGTTCAATTTCAGAGAAGCGCGGAAAAATTTAATTATTCATCGCTTCACAGAATAGGCCGGCAAAAGGGATTCCAGCTGCCATTGGCAACTATTTGGCAGAGAAACGAGCCCTGGAAATTACGAACGCTAAAAATACAGGACCCTAAAGCACAAGGATTTGAGGAAGAAAGTAGATTTGAGGATTTGTGGATTGAGCTTAATCTGAGTGAGTCGGATCATCGTAAACTGCTGGATTATGCGGATCAGCATGGCCGGCCAACGCTTCGAGCCATGGAAGTTGCTATGATTTTAATGCCAAATTTACAAATGCTATTTGGGGGCAGCGTTGATAAGGGAAGTTATTTTGACAATGGCTTTAACGATATTAAACACAAGTTTCAAGATCAATTCCGCTACATCGGAAGATTTATCAAACAGAATGATCCTTTGCATGAATTAATCAATTCCGGATCTGATGTATTCGGCCAATCTTCCGAAGGAGAGCCGGCCGGCCAAAGCAACCAAGAAGCCGCTGCCTATGGAACCACGCGGCACCTTACGCGCCGGGACGGCTTGCGCGATCATGAAATCAGGATAGAAGGTGTCTTTGCGGAAGCGTTTGATCCTTTTAATCCGGTTTCGTGGTTTATTTCGCTGCGCGCTCATTATGATTTTGCTCAAAATCCGGCTAATAAAGATTGGCTCAGAGAAATTCATTACCGCTTAGTCACCCAAGATAATCGCTGGCTCAGAAAAATGCCCAATTATTTTGGAAACTATCACACATTAATCGGATCGACCCCTCACAAGGATTTAATGGCGCTTGAAGCGGCAGCGGCGATTAACCGAGCTCAAAAAAGAGGGCATAAAGATCCGGCGGACGAGCTGATGGCGGCGGCTTTTACTGCTGAAGAAGCGGTGGGTAGTATTTTAGCGGGCTTGATGCATTCAAAGAATAAAAGGCTTATCAATGTTTTAATTAAAGATGAAAACGGTTTGATTGAATATTTAAGCCGGATCAATCAAGCCACCAAAGATTTGCTTCTGGAAAGAATCCGCCAAGTTTTAAGTTCTTCCATCTCACGTCCTGTGCGCGCGCGTTTTGAGAGGGCTGAGAAATTGCTCACAAAATCTGAGCTTAGGCAGCATAACTCTATTCTAAATACTCAGGCTCCCATCAATCAAAGAAAATCAGAAGTTGTTGTTTCTTTTGATGCCCTGACAAAGCCTTCGGGGAGATCTGAGCTGCGTTTGGAAGCGAAGGAAATTACGAAAAGCGTTTCATTCTTGATTTTCAGAATCGAAGATGCAATTGCACTTGGAAAATCAGAATTGAGAAGATTTTTGGTGGCACAAAATCCGACGGCTTATGCGGATGATGAAGTGAAACGTGTGAATTATGCGTCACTTTTTGCGAATCAAAAACAGGCGGCGAACGCGATCAATCAATTGATTGTCGTGCTTGAGAAAATTCCGGCAAAAACAGATCCGCATGTTCAGGTGTTATCCGATATTCTGAAGAATAATAAATTGTCGAAAGCGAGAATTATTGTTCCGGGCGCCGATAGAGCTCAGATTTTACAAGCAGGAAGGGAATTGGGAATCCGTAATTTGGTGATTTCCGGAAGCGATGAAAATGTATCATCTTTGATTCAATCTTATGCCGGCCGTACACTGGTTTATGATTACCGAACCGAATTATTGCAAGCCATTGAAAATAAAAGAGATACGTTAAAACAGGCCAGCGATATTCTGCTCGTTCAGGATGATGCGACGATCGAAAATAAAGCGTGGGCGCTTTTTAATGCGATTGAATTTTTGAGTGAGAAGAAAGATTTGAGAAGTTTTGGTGTGGCTTCGGCGATGGGCTTGTTACAGCTCACTGAAAATCTCAACATCCGAAACCGCGCGGAACTCAGGCTCGAGCAAGCAGCATAAACTAAGTTTAATGTTTTATGTATCATGTTTAATGTTAAAACGTTAATTGTCTAACATTAAACATCGTACATTAAACTTGAAACGAATTTATTTCGCTTCCCCCGGCATCCGCCACCGGTTGTGCATCCAAAGCCAGTGATTTGGTGCTTTCCGGATTTCAGATTCTAACAAATCATTAAATGCCTGCGTGGCGCTCTGAACATCTTCCGATTGATTTCTGGTTTTCTTAACCGGAACCGGCGTAATATCAAAGACAAATTTTAAATCTGGCGTTCTCGATAAGGAAACATAAAAAACCGGCGCGTCATATCGGATCGCGGCCATGGCGGGGAGGCTGGTCGTAATCGCCGGACGTCCGAAGAATTGTGTGGTTAGCCCTTCCGTAACTCGTTGATCAATCAAAATTGCGACGATGGCATTCCGCTTAAGCTGTCTCAATGTTTCACGCACAGCACCTTGCTTGTCTATAATCTTAGTTCCAAAAATGCCGCGCACTCTCACAATAAAATCATAGAACATGTGATTTTTAATCGGCCGCGCGACGGCGTAAACTTCAGCGTTCACGGGGCGTGTAATTAAATATCCGGTAATAACGGCCATCATTTCCTGATTGCTGCTGTGCGAAACGAGAAAAATTACGCCCTTCTTATTTTTGAAGGCATCGTGAACGAGTTTGACATTTCTGACCGAAAAAAAGCGCTCAGGCGTTTTCGCCATTTGAGGAATCCTGAGCCACTCAACGCCGAATTCAACGAGAAAAATAAAGGAGCCTTTCGCGATTTGAATAATTTCAGCTTCGGATTTTTCATTTCCGAACGCTTTTCTGAGATTATCCAAAGCGCGATTGCGCTGACGTTTCAAGATAAGAAATAAGAAGTTTCCGATTGGGCGTGCAAGTTTGAGCGCCAGCGAAAAGGGAAGAAGGTTGATTAAAAATCCAACAATCCGAATCAAGCCGTATTCAATTAAGAAGATAAAACCTTTCATCACGGCCCAAATCTAGCTTTTTTAAGGTGTTTCGTCAACCCTGATAACTTCCCAATAGATCTGATAAGTTCGATTGAATTTTCCTTAAAAATTGATAAGATGAACGGATTCTTTAATGAATTTGTTCATTATAGGAAGCGGGTAGCCCTCATTTGAAAAGCAATGAGGGCGGCTCTAATTTTCAATGAATAAACAATCACGTTTCAAAATAGCGGGTAGTCCTTAAGCTTGAAAGACAGCTTAAGGACGGCATTAATCTTTGATAGATATACAAATAACCTTTATTGTAGATTATTAAAGATTGGGGTAGCCCTTGAACTTGAGAAACTGTTCAAGGGCGGCTCTAATTTTTAATTAATAAACAATCACGTTTCAAGGTAGATTAGCGCCGGCGTAGCTCAGTGGTAGAGCAGCTGTTTTGTAAACAGCATGTCGGGGGTTCAATCCCCTCCGCCGGCTAAGTTTTGGGGAGTTACCCAAGTGGCCAAAGGGGACAGACTGTAAATCTGTTGGCTTATGCCTTCGAAGGTTCGAATCCTTCACTCCCCATTTCTTCGCTTCCGCTCAGAAATGGGCTGCTTAGCTTCGCTAAGACTGCCCATCAATTGTTATCAGAGCGAAGAAATGGTCCCGAGGATTGTTTTCAAATGACGAGGGACTGCACGATACCGCTTCCGCTCAGAAATGGGCTGCTTAGCTTCGCTAAGACTGCCCATCAATTGTTATCAGAGCGAAGAAATGGTCCCGAGGATTGTTTTCAAATGACGAGGGACTGCACGATACCGCTTCCGCTCAGAAATGGGTTATATCAAATCGAGGTATTTATGAAAAATCTTACCATCCTACTTTTCTCACTTCTTTTAATTTCACATAGCGCATATGCAAAAGTCATCGGCCAGCCGGTTGAATACCAACACGGCGATGTGGCGCTCGAAGGTTACATCGCCTACGACGATTCTATCGAAGGCAAGCGGCCCGGCGTGATTGTGGCGCATGAATGGACAGGCCTCAATGACTATTCTAAATCGCGGGCAGAACAATTGGCGGCATTGGGTTATGTTGGATTCGCGATTGATATGTATGGAAAGGGAATTCAGGCCAAAGATCACGAAGAGGCCAAGAAGTATTCAGGGCTTCATAGAAGCGACCGGAATTTCATGCGCGGCCGTGCAAAAGCTGCACTCGATACGCTGAAAGCCAATCCGCTTGTTGACACGTCCAAGATTGCTGCGATCGGATATTGCTTTGGCGGCACGACTGCGCTTGAAATGGCACGTGCAGGTTTCGACTTAAAAGGAGTTGCCAGTTTCCACGGCGCTCTTGATACGCCAATGTTTGCGCAACCCGGCGATATCAAAGCCAAAATCTTGGTGCTGCAGGGCGGTGCCGATACTTTTACGCTTAACGGGTTGCCGGGTTTCGAGGATGAAATGCGTAAAGCCGATGCTGATTGGAAAGTAGTCAAATTTGAAGGCGCGGTACACAGTTTTACAGTTCCAGCAGCGGGAAACGATCCGTCAAAAGGCAGGGCGTATCACGCGGATGCGGACAAGCAATCCTGGGAAATATTGAAAGAATTTTTAAGAGATGTTTTCAAATAAAAAGCTGTCATTGCGAGGCGCGACATTCGGAGCCGAAGCAATCTAAATACGAAGATTGCTTCGGCTCCTATTTACGACGGCTCGCAATGACAGAAAGAAATTTACTAAATCGCTTCAGAGCCCGATTCACCGGTCCGGATTCGGATACATTCTTCCAGTTTGGTTACGAAAATCTTTCCGTCTCCGATTTTTCCTGTTCCGTGTTTGGCGCTCTTGATGATCGCTTCACAAATTTTCTTTACTTGATCATCACCGCAGGCAATCTCGATACGAACCTTCGGAATTAAATCAGGAACAATTACCTGGCCGCGATAGAGCTCCTCATCATCCGCTTGCCGTCCGCGCCCTGTGGCTCTTGAAACCGTCATGCGGGTAATTTGTACGGCGGCCAGCGCTTCGCGGACTTCGTTAAGTTTGTCTGGCTGAAAAACTGCAGTTACGAGTCTCATTTTTTCCTCCCTTAATTCACGTTGATCAAGCCATAGCCGTGTTCGCCGTGCAAACTGTGGTCCATGCCGGCTTTTTCATCTGATTCCTTCATCCGGAAACCAAACAGTTTATCGACCACGAAGATAAGCACAATCGTTACAAGCGATGCATAGACAACCGTAATTCCAACCGCAGTCACTTGAACTTGCAACTGCTGCCAAACGGTCCAAGATCCGGCAATAGAAGCGGCGTCCGCCATCCAGCTTGGGCGGATGAAGAAAGTCAAAAGGATCGCGCCTGCAATGCCGGCGACTCCGTGGATGCCGAATACATCGAGCGTGTCATCGTAACCGAGTTTGCCCTTCAAAAGAATCGCGTTGTAGCAGATTATTGAAGCGATAAACCCCAGCGCAATTGCGCCCGGCACTTGGACCACGCCGGCTGCGGGAGTAATGACAACCAGTCCGGCTAAAATTCCGCTCGCGATTCCAAGGCTTGTGGCTTTTTGATGATGAAATGCTTCGAGTATCATCCAGGTCAGCGCTCCGGCCGCCGCCGCGACTTGCGTCACAGTTAAAGCGCGCGCGGTATCCAATCCGCTTTGAATTGAGCTTCCTGCGTTAAAACCAAACCAGCCGACCCACAAAAGGCCCGCACCGGTCAGTGTCATTACAAGATTATTAGGATGAGCGGAAATTTTCGGATATCCGCGCCGGGCTCCCAAATAAAATGCCATCACAAGCGCGCTCACACCGGATGAAATGTGAACGACCGTTCCTCCGGCAAAATCAATAGCGCCTTTTGCGCCCATATTAAATAAAAAGCCGTCGCTTGCCCAAACCCAATGGCAGAGCGGGCAATATACAAACAGGCTCCAGAGTGCGATGAAAATGCAATAACTTCGGAATTTGACACGCTCTGCGAAAGTTCCTGCAATCAGAGCCGGCGTAATAATTGCGAATTTTCCCTGAAACATGGCGAAGACATATTCCGGGATCCCGGCAGGCATGATGGTTTCATCAATACCTTTCAAGAAAAATAGATCCGGATTCCAGCCGATCCATCCGCCTAAAATGCTGGGACCGAAGCTGAGTGCGTAACCACACACGACCCACATGACGCCGATGATGGCCATCGCGGCAAAACTGTGCATCATGGTGCCGATCACGTTTTTGGTTCTCACAAGGCCGCCGTAGAACATCGCCAGGCCCGGCACCATTAAAAGAACGAGTGCTGTTGAAGTCAGCATCCAAGAAGTAATGCCCGAATCATTGGTGCCTTGCTCTGCAGCAAAACTTAAAGTTGGAAGTAAGAAGGTGAGAAGACCGAAAAACACAAATTTCCTGATTTTAAAACTCATCGAAACCTCCCTGTGTGAATGTGAGTTCTGGAACGGTGAAAATCATATAATTTTCTACAAAAAAGTAAAGTCTAAACTTAAAGTTTAACAAAAATGTAATTTTCAAACAAAAATCATTCTTAATTTAGTATAAATTGAAAAATAGGAAGACAATTTTGTGATTTAAGAACAAAATTGATTGCCAATGATTTCAAACTCAAGATCCGATTCTTGGCCGGAGAGGCCGTATTTAGCGAGAAGATGATGGAGGGGGTGTAATTTCCGGGATTTAAACATATCAATGATTGGCCCGACAATGTCCGCGTAGTTTTTCCGGCCGGCAGTGATGCGCACGATATCGCCCTCATAAATCTCCGAGCCGTTTTTATCCACCACGCTTGAACTTTCAAGCATGACACAGTCATCGTAAGAGGCTTTTCGGACCGGAATTCCGTTTCCTCCGTTCTTGCCGAGATCGTCATCACAAAGCAATACGTGAGACAATTTTTGATAGCCGCGAAAATAAAGCTTCTTTTCCGGTTTGTGCCAGGCGCGAAATTTAATTTCTCTCATCGGATTCTGTTATACAATATTCACCTTATGAAAATTCAACTTCCTATTATAGCCATCATTCTGCTTTTGGCTACGGCGGGTTGCGAACCTAAAAATCAGGTAAAGTGGGAGCCCTTCACCAGAGAAAAGATGGCTGAAGCGGTCCAGCTCGAAAAACCGGTTATTGCTTATTTTTATGCGGCTTGGTGCCCGTATTGCTATAAGCTAAAAGAAAAAACTTTTTCGGATCTTCGCGTGATTGAAGCGCTGGATTCTTACGTGCGGCTTAAGGGAGATTTGTCTTATTCCCGCTCAGAAGAAACGATGGCAATTTCAAGAGACTACCGAATTCAAGGCGTTCCGACCATTATTTTATTTGATTCAAAGGGCAGGTCCGTCAAACATTTCTCCGGTTTTATGCCGCCCGATCAATTTCTGGAACTTCTTCAAAGTCTAAATGCTCCCGCTCAAATATAAGTCATGGCTCTTCTAAGTTCACTTCAAGTTGTGCTGGTCCGTGCTGAAAATCCGGTGAATATCGGACAGGCGGCGCGTGCCATGCGTAATTTCGGCGTATCACGTCTTGCACTTGTCAATTGCGGGCCGCATCAAGCTGAAGAGGCTTACACCACCGGCTGGCGCGGGAAACATATTTTAGATAAAGCGGAAACTTACAAATCGCTTGATGTTGTCGCCAAAGCTTCGTCGCTCGTGGTTGGTTTTACAGCGCGAAGCGGCCGGAGGCGCGGGGAGCCTCGTTGGTTGATGGATTTGGTACCCCAAATCATCGAAACCATGCAGAGCGGCAATGTGTTGCTTGTGTTTGGAAATGAGAAAAATGGCCTCTCAAATGACGAATTAAGCCAATGCCACCAGATTGCCATGATTCCGGCAGAATCCGAATATACATCAATGAATCTTTCACACGCGGTTTCGATAGCGCTTTTCTCAATTTATAGCCGGATATTTTCAGACAGAAAGGCACCAAAAAACCATGAGCGGTATTTCGCAACGCCCGATGAATTTGAAGAGCTTATGAATGATTTCCGTGAAGTTTTACTTGCGTTGGGATACAATGAAAGCAACCGGCGCGGCGTGTTGAGCAGTACGCTCAATCATCTGAGCCATTATTTTAAGAAAGCAGGCCTGGACTTACGCGAATTTCATTTATTTAAGGCATTTCTCGCGCGGATTCAGAAAAAAACAATAAAACAAATGCCCGTCAAGAACATTCAATGAAAGGAAAGATATGAAAATTGTATTAGCGAGTTTGTCTTTAGCGTTTGTTTTGACGGCTGCGTCAACTGTTTATGGAGAAGATGCCAAGGTTATCCAGATTACTGATGGAAAAGCTGTAAAATTAAATTACACATTATCAGTTGATGGAAAAGTCGTGGATAGTTCAGACGGCGCCGAACCTTTGCAATATGTTCACGGCCAGAAACAGCTTATCCCCGGCCTTGAACGGCAGTTAGAAGGCATGAAAGTTGGTGATGAAAAAGAAGCTGACATAAAACCTGAAGATGCTTACGGTGATATTAATCCTAAAGCGTACGCTGAAATTCCCAGGGAGAAATTGCCGCCGGGTGATTTGAAAGTCGGCATGCAGCTTCACACAACCGGCCAAGACGGCCAGCCGGTATTTGCCACTATTTCAAAAGTTAAGAAGGATTCTGTGGTGATGGATTTTAATCATCCGCTTGCAGGTAAAAAATTACACTTCAAAGTAAAGATAGTTTCGATCGCCTAATGATTCTTGTTCGATTTGCCGGTGAGCGCGGCCACGTTCAAATTGATTGGCTGAATAGTTATCACACATTTTCTTTCGGTGATTACTATGATCCCGCCAACATGAATTTTCGAAGCTTGAGAGTCATTAACGAAGATTATGTGCAGCCGGATGCCGGTTTTCCAACACACGCGCACCGTGATATGGAAATTATTACCTATGTACTTGAGGGTGAGCTGGCACATCAAGACAGCATGGGGAATGGCTCTACCATTAAGCCCGGTGATGTCCAGCGCATGAGTGCCGGAACGGGTGTCGCACACAGCGAATACAATCACTCCAAAACCAAACAAGTTCATCTGCTTCAGATCTGGATTCTGCCCGAGAAGGAAAATTTGGAACCCGGCTATGAACAGCGTGAATTTAAAAGAAGCCAAAAATTAAATCAACTTTGTTTGGTTGCTTCCGGAAAAACAGGGGGCGTTGTCAAAATTCATCAAGATACAGATTTGTTTGTATCAGTTTTGGAAAAAAATAAAGTTATCGAATATTCTATAAAGCAGGGCCGTTTCGCCTGGCTTCAGGTTGTCCGAGGATCCGTTAAAGTAAACAGCTTGATATTGGAAGAAGGCGATGGCGCAGCCGTCAGCGATGAAAAGAAGATTTCAATTTTAGCGCGCGAAGAGTCAGAATTTTTATTGTTTGATTTAAATTAGAGAGGAATATGGGTCAGAAGCCAAAAATTTTAGCGTTTGCAGGAAGCCTTCGAACAGAGTCGTTTAATAAGAAGCTGATCAAACTTGCCGCAAAGGGTGCAGAAAAAGCCGGCGCGGAAGTAACCTGCATCGATCTGCGCGATTTTCCGCTGCCGATTTTTGATCAAGATCTCGAAGCCAAGGAAGGCCTTCCCAAAAACGCGGTGAAGCTGAAAGAGTTATTTCTCGCACACGGGGGGCTTTTAATTTCATCGCCTGAATATAACAGCTCCATCTCCGGTGTCCTGAAAAATACGATTGATTGGGTATCTCGAGGAGACCCAAGAGATAAGCCGCTCGCCTGTTTCGATCAGAAAGTCGCAGGCCTCATGAGCGCTTCACCAGGTGCCTTGGGCGGTTTACGAGGGCTTGTGCATGTCCGTGCGATTCTGGGAAATATCAAAGTGCTGGTATTGCCGGAACAGATCGCGATTTCAAAAGCGGATGAAGCATTTAATGCGGACGGCTCACTCAAAGATTCAAAACAGCAGGCAGCGGTCGAAAAAATTGCCGCTCGCGTTGTTCAGCTTGTATCAAAATTAAATTCATAAACTGCCTATGATGATTTGGCTCACCAACGCGTTTCCGCTGTGGGTGCTTCTCGCGAGCCTTATTTCACTTTACCACCCTCCGGTTTTTACCTGGTTTTCAGGCCAACTTATTACGATGGGGCTTGGAATGATTATGCTCGGAATGGGGCTCACGCTCTGCCTCGATGATTTTAAGGGAATTCTCAAGTATCCGCTCTGGGTTTTTATCGGCGTGCTTTTACAATATACCATCATGCCATTTTTAGGCTGGAGCCTTGGCTATATTTTTAATTTATCAGCGCCGCTTGCTGCCGGCTTAATTTTGGTCGCGTGCTGTCCCGGCGGCACGGCATCCAACGTGGTAACTTATCTGGCTAAAGGCAATGTGCCGCTTTCTGTGACGATGACAGCTGTTTCTACAATGATCGCGGTCGTGATGACCCCGGTTTTAACCACCCTGCTGGCCGGAAGCCGTGTTGACGTGAACGGCTGGGGCCTTTTCTGGAATACGGTACAGGTTGTGATTGCGCCGGTGATGTTGGGCGTTCTAATGAATCGGTATTTTCATAAGGCGCTTGTCCGGCTGATTGATTTTTTTCCGTTAATTTCTGTCATTTTCATTACCTTAATTGTTGCCAGCATTGTGGGTGCAAGCCGGGATTTTATTTTAAAATCAGGAGGTATTTTAATTGCAGCTGTTTTTTGTCTGCATGTATTCGGATTCTTATTGGGGTATGCGGTGAGCCGATTCATCACAAAAGACAAAATAACATCACGCACAATTTCGATCGAAGTGGGCATGCAGAATTCAGGCTTGGGTGTTGTGCTTGCGCGTCAAAATTTTGCTGATCCGCTGGTGGCAATTCCGTCCGCCATTTCAAGTTTATTCCATTCACTGATCGGTAGTTTTCTGGCTGCTATTTGGAGAATTGAGCGGGGGCGCCGAGAAGGCAGGCCGGTTTTCGATCAAACCTGATTTCATAAACTAAATTCTGAATTATCAAAGAAATGTCTTTCTCTGTTTTAAATAAAAGAGTTTAATTTTTTCTCATTTGCCATAATATACTGTAACTTATTATAATATAACAAGTTACAGTATATAGTTTGCCCGGCATGTAGAGAGTTAAGTCTGATAAATGTTTTAAGAAAGACGAAAAACAACGATTTTAAACAGAAAGCACACTTTCATTTAAACAGATAATAAGATAAAATTACTTTGATGGTCAACGAATCAAAAGCCTCTCCACAGCATCAGCTTAAAGCGTTGCTTGTTGAAAAGACGCCTGAAGACGCAAAGGCGCTGATGAAGATTCTTGCCTCGGCAAACAATGGCCACGCTTTTGATGTTTCCTGGGTTGATAAGCTTGAATTGGGGCTTGCCCAACTATCCAAATATCAATTTGATGTTATTCTGCTCGATCTCTCGCTCGCCGGCCATAAGGGATTAAACGCAATCTCTCGGATCCGCAACTTAGTTGCTCACGCAACGATCGTTGTGCTCAATAATATTCACGATGATAAAATGATGGTGGAAGCTGCGCGGCAGGGCGCTCAGGATTACATCGTGAAATCCGAAATAGACGCCAAAACATTTGCGAGGCTTATCCTGTATGCAATTGAACGTAAACGCACTGCCGAAGCGCTGCACCATACAAGCGACAAGCATCAGCGGCAAAACCGCGTGCTGGAAGAACTTGCGAAGCGTAAAATTCTTGATTCCGGAGATTTGAGAACAGCGGTCATGGAAGTGGCTGAAGCGGCAGCCCGCACGCTCGGCATTGAACGTGTCAGTGTGTGGCTTTTTGATGATGACCGTCTTAAACTGCATTGCATTAATCTTTTTCAAACATCTACCAAGACACACTCAAGCGGCCTTGAAATGCTTGCGATGCAGTACCCCACCTATTTTGAAGCCCTGAAAGGGGACCGCACTGTTTCCATTAATGATGTTCACAATGATTCCCGTACCGTTGAGATTTCAAAAGCATATTTCGCGCCTATCGGCGTTAATTCCGTGCTGGCGATGCCGGTCCGGCTTGGCAGCCAGATGGCGGGGGTGGTTTGTTACGAGCATGTCGGGGCTTCAAAAGCGTGGTCATCTGAGGAAGAGAATTTTGGAGATTCGATCGCTGATTTGGTTTCGCTTGCGCTAGAGGCTTTCGAGGAGAGAAGGGTTAACCGCCTCGCGTATCACGATCGTTTAACCGATCTTCCCAATCAGATGCTTTTGATGGACCGTTTGAACCAAGCGATTATTGCAGCGCGATTTTACAATCAAATGGTTGCTGTTTTGTTTATTGATCTTGATCAATTAAAACGCATCAACGCGACTTTGGGCCACGCATCGGGCGACCAACTGCTTCAAGCGGTTGCGGATCGTTTGAGAAAAACCTTATACGAGACGGATACTGTTACCAGAATCGGCGGTGATGAATTTGCGATTTTACTTCCTAAAATTGTACGCATGCAGGATGTCACGCGTGTTACCGAGAAAATTTTTAATGCGTTTAGCCCTTCATTTAATATCGCCACGCATGAAATTTCAATTAATTGCAATATTGGAATCAGTATTTTTCCAAATGACGGAGAAGACGCCGAAACTTTGCTCAACAATGCCAATGCCGCGGTGTCGGTTGCAAAGGAACAGGGAAAAAACAGCTATCAATTTTATTCACCGGCGATGAACGCGCACTCTTTGGAACGGCTGGTCATGGCCAATGACCTTCGTCAGGCTATGCAGAATCAGGAGTTGAGAGTTTATTATCAGCCTGTTGTTGATCTGGAAACGGGACGGATTACAGGCGCTGAAGCTTTGGTGAGATGGGAGCGGCCGCATGTCGGCCTTGTGTCGCCCGCAAAATTTATTCCGGTCGCAGAAGAGACAGGCCTTATTGTGCCGATCGGCGAATGGGTATTGCGCACGGCTTGTCTTCAAAATAAGAAATGGCAGGTTGAGGGGCTTCCGCCAATTAATATTTCAGTCAATGTTTCTCCTCATCAGTTTTATCAGGCCAATCTGCCTGAGCTGGTTGCGAAAGTATTGACGGAATCTGGCTTGAATCCAACCAACCTTAAGCTTGAAATCACCGAGACGGCGATTATCCAAAGCCCGGAACAAACCATTAAAGCTTTGCACGAATTAAGCGCAATGGGCGTCAAATTATCCATTGATGATTTTGGGAAGGGTTATTGGCCGCTTAGTTATTTAACCAGTTTTCCGATTGATCATCTAAAAATCGATTTGTCTTTTGTGCAGAATGTGACGCAAAATCCAAATGACCGCGCAATCGTTAAGGCGATTATTTCGATGGCGCACAGCTTGAAGCTGGAAGTGGTTGCTGAAGGCGTTGAAACAGAAGATCAGCTTGAATTTTTTCAGCGGAATAATTGCGATCTGATCCAGGGATTTTTGTTTAGCAAGCCGGTTCCAACCGATGATTTTACAAAGATGCTTTCTGAGGATAAAAAACTGACGCTCAGGAAAGTTAAAAGCTCAAAGGCCTCGGGAACAAACGGCCACGGACGAAAAACCGTGCGGTCTATTTCAGCGCGCTCTGCAAAATGAATCCGGAAATCTCCGTTCACGAATCCGCCATCCAAGTTTTGTTAATCGAAGACGATCCCGTCGCCGCCCGAATTTTAAAAAAACTTATTGAAAGCGAAAAGAATCCGGAAATCCATGTGGAATGTGCAAGCCGGGTTGAAGAGGGGCTCAGTGCGCTGTCGCGAATTAAAACAGATTGTATTTTGCTTGATTTAAATTTACCGGATAGCTTAGGGCTTGAAACAGTTGCCAGGGTCCAGAACAAAGCCAGTAAAATCCCGATTGTAGTCCTGGCTGGAAATGACAATGACACTTTGGCCATAGAAGCAGTCAGGCGAGGTGTCCAGGATTATGTGATGAAGGACCGCGTGGATGGAAAAATCCTTTCTCGAATTATCCGGTATGCTGTTGAGCGTAAGCGTTTTGATGAGGCGCTCAGAGAAAGTGAAGCCAGGCACCGTGAAATTGCCGAAAATATCCCGGGCGCAGTTTATCAATTTTTATTGAACCCGAAAACCGGCGCCACGTCATTTCCGTTTATGAGCAGCGGTATTTTTCAAATTCTGGAAATTCAGGCAGACGCGATTCAGGCGGACGGGGCAAAAGCATTCAGCATGATTTTGCCGGAAGACATCGAATTTGTGAACCGCTCCATTGCAGAATCGGCACAAAACATGACAACCTGGATGCAGGAATTTCGAATTAAAACCATGAATGGGCAAATTAAATGGCTGCGCGCGACCTCCAGCCCTCATTTATTATCCAGCGGAGAAATTATATGGAACGGCGTGATACTGGATGTCACCGATCTTAAAAATACACAGGCAGAATTACAGAACGCAAATATGGAAATCCGTAACGTGCTGAATGATCTTAGAAAAACGCACCATGAACTCAAAACGACCCAATCTCAGTTAATTCAGGCGGAGAAAATGGATTCTGTCGGACGCCTTGCGGCCGGCATTGCGCACGAAGTAAAAAACCCGCTCGCGATCATGCTTCAAGGCATTGAATATTTATCCGGCATTATTCCGGCAAGCAATCTCGCCGCGCTGTCTGCACTTCGTGATATTGAGGAAGCTGTCGGGCGCGCTGATTCGGTGATTCGCGGACTGCTTGATTTTTCAAGTGTGTCGGAAAGCGTGTTCCGTCCTGAAAATATTCACGATGTGATCGAAGAAGCGCTGACGCTTAGCAGGCATGAGTTTGAAAGGCTTCAGATTACAGTTACGAAAGATTTTCAGAAGGATTTACCAAGAGTAAAGATCGACCAAAACAGGATGCAGCAGGTTTTTCTTAATCTGTTTCTAAATTCTATTTATGCCATGGAAAAGGGCGGTGAGCTGACCATAACCACGAAGGCTCAAAAACTCAGCCAGTTCAGCTCTTATATCAAAAGCCGTCACAATGACAATAGTTTTGAGGATGACGATTTGGTTGTTTTGATTGAAGTTGCCGATACAGGAACCGGAATTCCGGCCGATATTCTAAGTAAGATTTTTGAGCCTTTTTTCACCACGCGGCGAGGAAAAGGCGGTACGGGTTTGGGCTTACCGATTGTTAAAAGTATTGTTGAAATGCACAACGGAAGAATTCAGCTCGTAAATCAGAAAACAGGCGGTGTGAAAGCTAGTATTATCCTAAAAGTTTATGAGGAGAAAACGTTATGAGTAAAAAGAAAATTTTACTGGTTGATGATGAAGAAAAATTCTGCAAAATGCTGAAGTCCAATCTTGAAAAAACCGGCCAATATGAAGTCCAGATTGAAACCAAGGGTGCCAACGCGCTCGCCGCGGTAAAAACATTTAAGCCGGATTTAGCGCTGATGGATATTTTAATGCCGGATTTTGGCGGCTGCGATGCGGCAGTACAAATTAAGAAAGAAGAGGCGTTTAAAAATCTTCCCATTATTTTCCTGACGGCACTTGCGAAGAAAAACACCACAGAAGTTTTCGGCGGTATTGTAGACGGGCGCCCGTTTTATGCAAAACCCGTACTCGCGAAGCCGGTAAAAACTGAGGAATTGGTGAAGGCGATCGAAGAGAATCTCGCAAGTCCTGCCGCCTGAGTCTCATTATTTTGCAGTTCTTCTTGACCGCTCTGAAATCCTTACTATAATCATTCGAAAGTAAGGATTGATATGACAACTTCTTCCCATCTTCAAATTATCAAACAGGAACTGCTTCCCAAACTGAAGTCGCAAGCCTTCACTCGTCTTGAAAAGCCCATTACGCTGGCATCCGGAAAGACAAGCCAGGTTTACTTTGATGGTAAACAAATCACGCTGATACCTGATAATGCGGTTCTGTTTGCGCGCGGAATATTAGAGCTTGTTGGCAGCAATAAAATAGATGCAATCGGCGGGCCAACACTTGGCGCTGATCCGATCGCAACCGCAGTCAGTTTAATGGCTTATCTTGACCGGGGCAAAGTCATTCCCGCGTTCATTGTCCGCAAAGAACCCAAAAAACACGGTCTCCAAAAATTAATTGAAGGTTATCAGCTTAAAAAAGGCGACAAAGTTTTGATGGTTGAAGACGTGATTACGAGCGGAAAGTCCGTGATGGAAGCCATCCGGGTTGTGGAATCTCTGGGCGCAGAAATTGCGCAGATAGCTTGCCTGGTTGACCGCAAGGAAGGCGGTGCTGAAGCTCTTTCCAAGTATCACTTTACGCCGCTTTTTGTACGCGAAGAAATAGAAGGTTAATTTCCATGAAGTTCTTCAAGTTCCTGATTTCACCCATTCCCAGCCTTTATAGCCCGTCTTTTTACAAAGCAAAATTAAACGAATCCTTAAAGTACGGTTTTCTTTATCTGATCTATATGGCCGTTATTGGCGCATGCTCGATTTTAATCATACTTCAATTGAGAGCTATTCCTATATTCAATGAATTTATTGATTGGTTTGCGAAAGAAATGCCGGAAGTAACCTTAAGCCAGGGAAGAATCAGCAGCGCTGTCACGCAGCCGTATTTAATGAATCATCCAAGATTTGGAAATATTTTAATACTAGATACGAGTAAAGAGAGTTTGAAGCCGGGTGAAATAGGGCGGACAGCGGTTTACATTACAGGCAGTTTAATATACTTATATAATCCGATTCAAAATGAGACAGAAACCATTGACCTGATGCAGTTTTATGAAACAGCTAAGAAGAAAGGCAGTTTAATTCAAGATGAAATAGTGAACAGTGAGAGTATCCGGAGAATGTATGCTCAGATAAAACCGGTGCTTTCAGTTCTGATTTTTTTCGGAGCGCTATTTTATTTATTTATGTGGAAATTGGGCGCAGCATTTTTGTATTCAGTTATTGCGGTCATTTTTAATTTATTCCGGGAGAAGAAATATCCGTACCCCGCGCTTCTCAATGTCACCATTTATGCAATGACGGCGGTCAGCGTGCTTCAGCTTTCGAGTCTGTTAACGCAAAATCTCCGTTTGAATGTACAATCGTGGATTGCAGCCGGTATTACAACTGCTTATTTGGCGCTTACATTTTTTGTCGCATTGCCGCCCGATGAATTTGGAAACCGCCCTGATCGTTCCAATTTATCCGCCGAATAAAGCCCGACTCTGATTTCTTGATTTCCCGTTGAAAATATGTAAGATAGTTTTTCTTGCGCGGGTGTTGCATAGTGGTAATGCCCCTGCCTTCCAAGCAGGAGTCGAGGGTTCGATTCCCTCCACCCGCTGATCCGCTACATTAATCAGTCCAGTTGGTTATTAATCGGGCCGGACAGCACCCCGGGAAGGCCGAAGGCCAGACGCGGGGCTTCCTTAACGTAATGAAAGTTTTTCATTGGAGAGTATCGATGGACCAAATCATTGTTTTAGCAATGCACGGCCAATCGCCTTCAGATTTTCCGAAGGCTGAAAAAATGGAGTTTTTCCGTTTACACTCAGAGCTCAATCATTTAACAGGTGAGAAGAGGATTGAGGCTAAGAAGCGCCATGATGAAATTGAATTGAAAATGCGCAAATGGCCTCGCACAAAGGAAAACGATCTTTATTATTTCGCTTCCTATGAGCTAGCAGATGCGATCAGCCAGGCATCCGGAAATAAGGTTATTGTCGGCTTCAATGAATTTTGTGCGCCAGACATTGATCAGGCAATTGATGAAGCCGCAAAGTTATTGCCGGAGCGAGTGTGTGTCATCACGCCCATGATGACACGGGGAGGCGGGCATTCGGAACATGAGATCCCGGCCATTGTTGAAAAAGCTCAAAAGCGTTACCCACAGTTTCCTATAATGTACGTTTGGCCATTTGATTCTCTGGAGATTGGAAAGTTCTTGGCAAGCCAGGTAGAACGTTTTTTAGAGCAATCGACACTGTAATTCCCTCGATTTGTATCTTTTTGACACAATTAATGAGTTAGAGCTAAAAATTTTATGTAAGTACTTTATTTATAGTAGTTTATGATATTTTATTTAAGAATCACCTTAAAAAATGATTTTAATTCCTAAAAATCCACATTCGTAAGAAAAATTACATTTTCTTAAATTAACTGTTGACGCGCAGTTTAGTTTTGATAGAATGCTTCACCTTTTCACTACGGAGAGGACTGTCTTATTTTTTTCAATGTTCATTAACAATTTAGTTAATTGAAAATTAAATAAACAGTCTTAAGTTTATCCAGAGAAGAAATTTTGTTTGTAAAACATTGATTATCATCAATGATGGTAATCAATGCTGCTGTAGCTCAGTTGGTAGAGCACGTCCTTGGTAAGGACGGGGTCATCGGTTCAATCCCGATCAGCAGCTGTTGGTGAGAAATTAAATTGATAGTAGTTAGTAGTGGGAAATCTCGTGGTTTGGTGTAGCTGAAATTCTCCCCTCGAATCTGATGAGGGTCCTACCATCCATGGTCATAAGACACAAAAGCATTGAAAAACAAGATGGTGGAGTTTTTTCATTTTTAACGGTTTAAGATGCGCGAAATTATCACGTTAGCCTGCACCGAGTGCAAGCGGCGTAATTATACAACTCGGAAGAATAAGAAAAAAACAACCGAACGGCTCGAACGGAAAAAATTCTGTCGATTCTGCCGGAAGCACACGGCTCATAAGGAAACTAAATAATGAATTTGAGTCACGGCAGATTGGCGTATGGAAACGAAGGAGCGTCGGTTAATGGTAAACCACCGGTCTCCAAAACCGGAACTGCAGGTTCGATTCCTGCCGCTCCTGTAGTTGCGGACAGAGCTGGCAGCAGACGGAAGTAATCGAAAGAAATCGGATAAACAATCAAATGGCGAGTAAATTTTTTTCATTTTTTACGGAAACCAAGCAAGAACTGAATCGGGTTAACTGGCCGAGCAAAGACGAATTAATTCAATCGACCTGGCTTGTGATTGTAGTGACCATGATTTTGGCAGTATTTATCGGAGCCCTGGATATGGTGTTCTCTTATCTGGTTCGGCTTATTTTAGGTTAGAAAACATGAGCGCTCGTTGGTACGTAGTTCATACACAAACTGGGGTTGAGGCAAAAGTTAAGACAAATTTAGAAACTCGGGCACAGCTTGCAGGGCTTTCGCACGCGATTCATCAGGTATTGATTCCGACTGAAAAAGTTAGTGAAGTTAAAGAGGGAAAGAAAAAGATTTCAGAGCGTAAGTTTTTTCCCGGCTACATTCTAGTTGAGATGGACTTAACGGATGAGAGCTGGTATTTGGTAAAAAATACGCCGGGTGTTTCGGGGTTTGTCGGATCGGGCAAAAAGCCTATTCCGTTGGGCGATTCAGATATTCAAAATGTTTTGGTCCAGCAGAAAGAAAAGGCTGAGAAGCCAAAACCCAAGGTTGAGTTTGAGATTGGTGAAAATGTCCGTGTGAAAGAGGGCGCTTTTGCTAATTTTAACGGAACAGTTGAAGAAATGAATCCGAACCGCGGCAAGATGAAAGTGATGGTCAGTATTTTTGGCCGTCAAACACCGGTTGAGCTGGAATATTGGCAGGTTGAAAAGATTTGAACGTAGGGGCGACTCGTCGAGTTGCTCGTACAATTGGGTAAAAATAAAATGGCAACCCGTTGTGCTTCAATATACAAATAAAGGCGCAAGGGTAGTCATGATCTCAATTAATAAGTGATTTGAGAATTAATAGGCAATCTCATGGCAAAAAAGATTACGACGAAGATTAAATTGCAAGTGACCGGCGGACAGGCGAATCCTGCGCCGCCGATCGGACCTGCGCTTGGTCAGCACGGCTTGAACATTATGGATTTTTGTAAACAGTTCAATGAAAAGACCAAGGATAGACAGGGCATCGTGGTTCCGGTTGTGATCAGTGTTTACGAAGACAAATCATTCTCATTTATTATGAAGGCAACGCCTGTGGCAAATCAATTGAAGCGGGCGGCAGGGATTGCGAAAGCAAGCGGTGAACCGAACAAGCTCAAAATTGGAAAAGTAACGCGTGCAGATGTGGAGCGGATCGCCAAAGAAAAAATGGTTGATTTCAATACAAATAAACTTCAGAGCGCCATGAAAATGGTGGAAGGCACCGCGCGCAGCATGGGAATCGAAATCGCATGAGACCGAAAAGCAAGCGATACAAATCAATTGAAAACGTAGCGGAAAAAGCAAAGCTTTATCAAATTTCGGAAGCCATCAAACTGCTTAAGCAGCTGCCGGCGCGTAAGTTTGATGAAAGTTTGGAACTCCATTTCCAGCTCGGCATCAAGCCGGATCAGTCGGGTGAAATGGTTCGCGGATCAGCGCCGCTTCCGTTCGGCAGCGGTAAAAAAGTACGTATCCTGTGTTTTTGTAAAGGCGAAGGCGTGAAAGAAGCTGAAGCAGCCGGTGCTGAATTTGTCGGCGCTGAAGACTTAGTCGCGAAAGTTCAAGGCGGTTGGATGGATTTTGATTCTGTTGTTGCGCATCCCGATATGATGCGGGAAGTCAGTAAGCTTGGAAAAATTTTAGGCCCCAAAGGTTTGATGCCTACCCCGAAGTCAGGAACTGTTACCAGCAATTTACCGAAAGCGATTAAGGAAATCAAAGCCGGCCGTGTCGATTTTAAGAGCGATAAAACAGGCGGTCTCCATGTGTCATGCGGAAAAATTTCTTTTGAAGAAAGTGCGCTCGTTGGAAATGCAACATCGGTGATTAGCGCCGTTGTTCAGGCCAAGCCGCAAGGCGCTAAGCCCGATTTTTTGAAACGCGTATTCATGTCATCGACACAAGGCCCCGGGATTCAGCTGCAGGTTTCTCAATTTACCGCAGCGAAAGAGGAGAATGATTAAAATGGCTGCCGCTGATAAAACCCCGTCAATTGAAAAAGAAGTTATGCTAAATCAACTGCTACAAACACTTGAAGGCAGCGCGTATATTTTCTTCGCTAAGTTCAAGGGTATTTCATCGTCAGACCTTAATGATCTTCGCCGCAAGCTCGACAAATCAGCCGATCGTGTTGTGTCGGTTAAGAACAGCCTGGCAAAAATTGTTTTAGAGCGGATGAATGCCAAAGATGCACATAGCTTTTTAGATGGCCAAGTCCTCATGACCACGGGCAAAAATGAGCCGCAAGTCGTTTCAAAAATTTTGGTGGATTTTGCGAAAGACAAAGAAAATTTTCAGTTGCAGGGTGTTTTCATTGATCAAAAAGTATTTCAAAAACAATTTGTGAAAGAGTTAGCCGCGCTGCCGTCTAAGGAGCAATTACTTGCTTCCGTGGTGGGCGGAATTAAAGGGCCGATTAACGGATTTGTCCTGGGCTTGGGACAGGTGCTGCGGTCGCTCGTGAACGTGTTGGATCAAGTCCAAAAAAGCAAAGCATAAAACGGATTTATTATTCTTAGGAAGGAGAATAAAACAATGTCAACAGAGGCAACGGTCATGGAAAAAACAGAAGAAAAAGAAGGTGTTAACTTGTCAGACAAGTTAGCGAAGATTTTAAAGCAAATCGAAGAGCTCACAGTCATCGAGCTTTCCGAATTGGTGAAAGGCCTTGAGAAGCGTTTTGGTGTTACAGCCGCCGCAGCAGTCGCGGTCGCAGCGCCGGGCGCAGGTGCGGGAGCCGGAGCAGGTGCGGCAGCCGCGGAAGAGAAGACCTCATTTCAGGTCGTTCTTGCCGCCGCCGGAGATAAAAAGATCCAGGTGATTAAGGAAATCCGTGCATTGACTAACTTAGGTCTTAAGGAAGCCAAGGATCTTGTTGAAGGCGCTCCGAAGGTAGTTAAAGAAGGGGCCACCAAAGACGAAGCCGCCAAGATCAAAGCTGCTGTCGAAGCTCAGGGTGGAAAAATCGAAATTAAGTAATTGATTTCGATTTATCTTGGATCTTCAAATATTTGAATTGAGTAAAAATCGAAAAACGAGTCACTCATCTATTAATGCTGAGTCACGACGAAGGAGTATCGAATGTCATCTCTGATTGAGCGTAAGTCATTTGCAACGCTTCATGATGCAATGGATTTGCCGAATTTAGTTGAAATTCAGATTCGGTCATATCAGGAATTTTTGCAGACAGAGCGTGCAAAAAAGCGCCGAAAGCGCCAGGGTTTGGAAGCTGTATTTCAGGAAGCGTTTCCGATCGAAAGCTTTGACGGAACCTGCAAACTGGAATATCTGGGATATCTTTTGGGAAAACCTAAATATTCCATTCCCGAATGCCGCAAGCGCAGCATGACCCACGCCGCTCCTTTGAAAATTCGTCTTCGCATTGTCCGTAAGGGGGAAGCGAAAGAACAGGAAGTTTACATTGGCGAGTTGCCTCTCATGACCGAAACCGGCACCTTCATTATTAATGGCGCCGAACGCGTTGTGGTCAGCCAATTGCACCGTTCTCCCGGTATTTCGCTTGAACAAACACTCCACCCGAGCGGCAAGAAGATTTACAGCGTCCGCATTATTCCGTATCGCGGTGCGTGGATCGAATTCGAAGGCGATATCAACGATATTCTTTACGCTTATATTGATCGCCGCCGTAAGATTTTGGCGACAACGCTCCTCCGCTCAATCGGTTTTTCAACTAGCGAAGACATTATCAAAGCGCTCTACACAACCGAGAAAATTAAAGATTTTGACCGCGGTTCTTTCAAGAAGTTAGAAAACACGATTCTTGCCAAGAGCATCGTAGATCCGAAATCAAAAGAAGTTTTAGTTCCGGCCGGCACGAAGCTGACAAAAGAAGTTTTGACAACGCTTGCAAGCAACGATGTTTCAGATCTTGAAATTATCCGTGGAAACCAGGACGATTTCGCGATTTGCAAAACATTGGAACGCGATCAATATAGCAGTAAAGAAGAAGCTCAGATTGCGATCTACCGCAGAACACGGCCCGGCGATCCGCCGACTCCGGAAAGCGCACAGGATTTAATCAACAAATTGTTCTTTGATTCACAGCGCTATGACCTTGGACAGGTTGGGCGGTTTATGTTGAACCGCAAGCTTGCGCTTGATGTTTCAAGCGAGAAAACCGTGCTTCGTCCCGAAGATGTGGCAAAAGCTGTGCAGGCACTTTTGAAATTAAGAAGCGGTGAATTGAAAGTTGATGACATTGATCATTTGGGTAATCGCCGTGTCCGTTCAGTCGGAGAACTGCTTGAGAATCAATTCCGGGTTGGCCTTACCCGCATGAAACGTTCAGCGCTTGAGCGTATGTCTATTTATGATTTGGATGCCGCCATGCCGCATAATTTGATTAATCCAAAATTGATTTCGGCCGCAATTAAAGATTTCTTCGGCAGAAGCCAGCTTTCGCAATTTATGGATCAAACGAATCCGCTCGCAGAACTGACTCACAAACGCCGTCTTTCAGCCCTCGGGCCGGGCGGCTTGTCGCGTGAGCGCGCAGGTTTCGAAGTCCGCGACGTTCATCCGTCACACTACGGCCGTATTTGTCCGGTGGAAACTCCGGAAGGCCCGAACATCGGCTTGATTGCTTCTTTGAGCACATTTGCACGTGTTAACGATATTGGATTCTTGGAAAGCCCCTACCGCAAGATTGAAAAGGGACGCGCAACTGAAAAGATTGATTATCTATCCGCTGATTTGGAAGATAAATATGTGATCGCGCAAGCCAATGCAAAACTCGATAAAAAAGGCAATTTTACGGAAGAGCTAGTCGCAACTCGTTTTCGTGGAGATTTTCCGAAAAAAGATCCTCGTGAAATCGATTACATGGATGTTTCGCCGCGTCAGCTCGTGTCGGTCGCCGCATCGCTGATTCCGTTCTTGGAACATGACGACGCAAACCGTGCATTGATGGGTTCAAACATGCAGCGCCAGGCAGTTCCTTTAATGGATGCTGAAGCACCGCTAGTCGGAACCGGCATGGAACATCGTGTGGCCGTGGATTCTGGAGCTGTTATCTCCGCAAAAGAACGTGGGACGGTCAAGGCTGTTTCATCGAATGAGATTATCATTGACGACATGGTCTATAAGTTAAGAAAGTTTGAACGTTCAAACGCCGGGACTTGTATTAATCAGCGCCCGCTTGTTGAATTGGGCCAGAAAATTAAGCGTGGCGATCCGATTGCGGATGGCGCAGCGACTCAAAAGAGCGAGCTTGCGATGGGCCGTAACGTGCTTGTGGCATTTTTGCCTTGGCGCGGATACAACTTTGAAGACGCTATCGTGCTCAGCGAAAAACTTGTAAAAGAAGACACCTATACGTCGCTTCATATTGAAGAGTTTGAAATTGAAGCGCGTGACACTAAGCTTGGTAACGAAGAAATTACGCGCGACATTCCGAACGTTTCTGAGGAAGCGCTCAAGGATTTGGATGAAGAGGGCATTATCCGGATCGGTGCCGAAGTAAAGCCGGGCGATATTTTGGTTGGAAAAATTACACCAAAATCAGAAACAGAGCTTTCACCTGAGGAAAAACTTTTACGTGCTATTTTCGGCGAAAAAGCAGGTGATGTACGTGATGCGTCTTTGACCGTTCCTCCGGGAGTTGAAGGAGTTGTGGTGGATGTAAAAGTGTTCGCACGCAAAGAATCGCGTGCCCGTACTCGTGAAGAGCGCCGACAGGAATTTAAAGAAATCGAAGATATTAAAGATAAGTATCAGTCAAGAATTGATACGCTCAAGCAGGAGCGCCTCAATAAAGTTTCCGGCATGATTGTCGGCAAGCGCCTTTCAGATGATTTGGTTGACGATGTGCTTGGCGAAATCCTGCTCAAATCAGGAAAAGTAGTTGATAAAAAAGACCTTAAAAAATTTGAAGACTGCGATTGGGAATCTATCCGCATCGAAGATGAGCCTGAGCTTGAAGAAAGCATCCGCAAAATTGCACGTGTGTGGAGCGATGAAATCGATGAACTTATTGAAGAGCGCGCCCGCGAAATTGATCGTGTGAAAAAAGGTGACGAGCTTCCTCCCGGCGTCATTAAACGTGTGGTAGCGTATGTTTGCTCAAAGCGCAAGATTTCAGTCGGCGATAAGATGGCCGGCCGTCACGGAAATAAAGGCGTGATCGCAAAAATTCTTCCGGAAGAAGATATGCCCTTTTTGCCGGATGGTACACCAGTTGAAATTGTACTGAATCCGCTCGGCGTTCCGTCCCGTATGAACGTGGGGCAAATTTTAGAAACCCATTTGGGATGGGCGGCAAAAGTGCTTGGGATTCACGTGATGACACCAGTCTTTTCGGGTGCGTCAGAATCTGATATTAAGTCGCTTTTAAGAGAAGCGAAGCTTCCGGAAGATGGGCAGGTTATTCTGCGCGATGGCCGGACAGCAAGCCGTTTTGATGAAAAAGTGACAGTTGGCTACATCTATATGATGAAATTGGCGCACATGGCGGATGACAAGATTCACGCTCGCTCGATTGGGCCGTATTCGCTCGTCACACAGCAGCCGCTCGGTGGTAAAGCACAGTTCGGCGGTCAACGGTTTGGTGAAATGGAAGTGTGGGCACTTGAAGCTTACGGTGCTGCGTTTACACTCCAAGAACTTTTGACAGTTAAGAGCGATGACGTTGTCGGAAGAACCAAAGTTTATGAAGCCATCGTAAAAGGCGAACCCGCACTTCATGCGGGAACTCCTGAATCATTCAACGTGCTCGTAAAAGAATTACAAAGCCTCGCGCTGGATATCCGGCCTGAGAAAAAGCAGTCGGCGATACGTGCTGCGAGTGAAAAGGAACAGAAACAGCCTTTAAGCAGCGCGCAAAAGCGTTCTGAAGAACGTAAAGAAAAAGCCAAAGAAAAATTGGGAATAGCCTAAAGGATAACCATGACAATCAATTACGAAGATGTGAATGTATTTGATTCTGTGACAATTAAAATTGCCGCACCAGAAGCAATCCGTTCATGGTCGCACGGTGAAGTGAAGAAGCCTGAGACAATTAATTACCGTACTTTAAAACCGGAGAAAGACGGCCTTTTCTGCGAAAAGACATTCGGCCCGGTCCGTGATTATGAATGCAGCTGCGGAAAATACAAACGCATCAAGCATAAAGGCGTTGTCTGCGATCGTTGCGGTGTAGAAGTCACGCAAGCAAAAGTTCGCCGTGAGCGCATGGGCCACATTGAGCTCGTGACGCCCGTTTCTCATATTTGGTTCTTCAAAACCATGCCGTCCAGAATCGGAAACCTCCTCGATTTAAGCGCCCGCGCACTTGAAAAAGTTCTTTATTACGAAGATTATATTGTGATCGATCCTAAAGAAACACCTCTCAAACCCAGGCAGTTACTTTCAGAAGAAGAATATGGAAAAGCTGTTGAACAGTACGGCCAGACCGCGTTTGTTGCTAAAATGGGCGCTGAAGCGATCAAGGAATTGCTCTCGCAGCTTGAATTAGACAAGCTCGGCCAGAAATATTCGCGTCAGGTCAATACATCAAAATCAAAGCAGGCGCGCGCACGCGGCGTCAAGATTTTAAAAATTGTAGAAGCTTTCCGGAAGTCAGGCAATAAACCTGAATGGATGATCTTGGATGTGGTTCCCGTTATTCCGCCCGATCTTCGTCCACTCGTTGCTTTGGATGGCGGCCGTTTTGCGACCTCCGATTTGAACGATTTGTACCGCCGCGTCATTAACCGGAACAACCGTTTGAAGAAATTGATTGAGCTAAAGGCGCCGGACATCATTGTCCGTAATGAAAAGCGCATGCTCCAAGAGGCTGTTGACGCGCTTTTTGACAATGGCCGTCATGGACGCCCGGTATTGGATGCGTCAAACCGTCCGCTCAAGTCGCTTAGCGATATGTTGAAAGGCAAGCAAGGCCGTTTTCGTCAGAACCTTCTTGGTAAGCGCGTTGATTACTCAGGCCGTTCCGTAATCGTGATCGGTCCCGAACTCAAGCTGCATCAATGCGGCCTCCCGAAGAAGATGGCGTTGGAGCTTTTCGAGCCGTTTATCATCCGTAAATTAAAAGAGCGCGGCCATGTGCATACCATTAAATCAGCCAAACGCATGGTCGAAGGCGTTCGTCCTGAGGTGTGGGATATTTTGGAAGAAGTTATTCGCGAACATCCAGTACTCCTCAACCGCGCACCCACACTTCACCGCTTGGGTATTCAGGCGTTTGAACCGGTGCTGATTGAAGGAAAAGCAATTCGAATCCACCCTCTTGTTTGCACGGCTTTCAACGCGGATTTTGACGGCGATCAAATGGCTGTTCACGTCCCGCTTTCTATGGAAGCTCAGATGGAAGCGCGGATTTTAATGCTGGCCGCGAATAACGTTTTCTCTCCTTCAAACGGACAACCCATTACCACACCTTCGCAAGATATCGTTTTAGGCTGCTACTACTTAACAAAATCCAAAGATGGCTGCAAAGGCGAAGGCCGGACATTCGCTGATCGCGCGGAAGCGATTACGGCATATCAGGATGAAGAGGTCGAAAAACATACGAAGTGTAAATTACGCCTGGAAGACGGCAAAATCATCGAGACCACTGTCGGCCGTATTATATTTAACGAAGAGTTGCCCAGCGGATTTGAATTTGTTAACGAAAACCTTAACAAGGGCAAGCTTTCCAAGATTATTTCAAAGTGCTACCGCCAGTTTGGTCACGCTGAAACAATCAAGCTTCTCGATCGTTTGAAAGCATTGGGATTTGAAGAAGCAACAAGAGCCGGTATTTCAATCGGCATTGATGACATCCGAATTCCGAAGATTAAAACCAAGATTTTAGAAGAATCCAGAAAACAGGTTGATGCGATTGAAGCTCAATATCGCAATGGTTTGATTACAGAGGGTGAACGCTACAACAAAGTGATCGATATTTGGACACACACGACAGACGAAGTTGCGGATCGCATGTTTGAAGAGCTCGATTCGTTCAATCCAATTTTCATGATGGCTGATTCCGGAGCCCGCGGTTCGAAACTTCAGATCCGTCAGCTTGCCGGTATGCGCGGCTTGATGGCAAAGCCGTCTGGTGAAATTATTGAAAGCCCGATTGCCGCGAATTTCCGCGAAGGCTTAACGGTTCTTGAATACTTTATTTCTACTCACGGAGCGCGTAAAGGCTTGGCTGACACGGCTCTCAAAACCGCCGATTCCGGATATTTGACACGCCGTTTGGTGGACGTGGCCCAAGATGTCATTATCACAGAAGATGATTGCGGCACATTGGCCGGAATCTTCATTGAGCCTGTATATTCCGGAGAAGACATCGTGGTGCCTTTAAAAGACCGTATTCTCGGCCGCGTTGGTTTGGATAACATTATGGATATCGTAACCGACCAGCAGGTAGTCAAAGCCGGAGAAGAAATTACAGAGGCAATCGCTGACCGGATTGAAGAACTTGGAATCGAAAAGATCCGAATTCGTTCAGTGCTCACCTGTGAAGCGAAACGCGGCGTTTGTATTAAGTGCTACGGACGTGATCTTGGAACAAACCAATTGGTTGAGCTTGGAACTGCCGCCGGCATTGTCGCCGCTCAGTCTATCGGTGAACCTGGAACGCAGCTGACGATGAGAACGTTCCACATTGGTGGTACGGCATCCCGCGTGGTTGAACAGTCTTACTACAAAACTAAGAACGGCGGAACAATTAAGTATCATAATTTGAAAACGGTAACGACTAAGAATAACGAAATCATTGTTCTAAATCGAAATGGCCAAGTTACGATGCATGACAAGACAGGCCGCGAATTAGAAGATTACACTATTCCCTCTGGTGCCATCATTGCTTATAAAGATGGTGAGACAGTTCCAAAGGAAGAAATTTTTGTAAAATGGGATCCTTACACCGTTCCGATTTTGACGGAAGTGACCGGAAAAGTGCGCTTTGAAGATTTAAAAGCGGGCATTACGATGAATGAAGAGATGGACGCAACAACAGGATTGATCGAGCGCGTTATCATTGAGCATAAAGAAGAGTTTCATCCTCAGATCGTGATCACTGGAAACAACGATGAAGTTCTTGCATTCTATCCAATTCCGACAGGCGCTCACATTGTCGTAAAAGATGCTCAACAAGTGTCGAGTGGTACTTTGATCGCAAAAACACCCCGTAAAATTGCAAAAACACGCGACATTACGGGCGGTCTTCCGCGTGTTGCCGAACTTTTTGAAGCACGCAAACCGAAGAATCCAGCAATCATTTCGGAAATTGACGGTGTTGTGGAATTTGGAGATGTCGTCAAAGGCCAGCGTAAAATTATCGTGAAGAGTTCGTCTGGAATGACAAAGGAATATTTGATTCCGCACGGAAAACATTTGAACGTATACAAGGGTGACCGCGTGATTGCCGGCGAACAGCTGGTTGACGGACCTGTTGTTCCTCAAGATATTTTGCGTGTGAGCGGCGAACGAGCCCTTCAAGAATATCTCGTCCAGGAAGTGCAGGAAGTTTATCGCCTGCAAGGTGTGAAAATCAACGACAAGCATGTCGAAGTGATTGTCCGCCAAATGTTGCGTAAAGTTAAGATTGAAGATTCGGGCGACAGCGATTTTCTTTTGGGCGCGCAAGTCGATCGTATTAAGTTTCAGGAAGAAAATGAAAAATTACAGAAGAAAGGCAAACAACCCGCAAAAGCAGTTCCGATTTTACTCGGTATCACAAAAGCGTCTCTCAGCACCGAGAGCTTTATTTCGGCTGCGAGTTTCCAGGAAACCACACGCGTTCTAACCGATGCGGCTGCAAGCGGCAAGCGCGATGGGCTTTTGGGCCTTAAAGAAAACGTGATTATGGGGCACTTAATTCCAGCCGGAACAGGATATGAAGCGCACCGTGGAATTGAACTTATTAGAGAGCGTTCTGCAAAAATTGAAACTACCAACGTGGCGGTCGCTGAAGCATCTAAAAAAGAAGATTCAGAAGACGAGGAAGACGAATAAACCATTAATTCGAGACTATATGCCAACTATCAATCAGCTCATTAAGCAGGGAAGAAAGACATTTAAGAACCGGACAAAATCTCCGGCGCTTACCAACAATTGCTTTAAAAAAGGCGTTTGTCTGGTTGTGCGTACACAAACACCCAAAAAGCCAAATTCAGCTCTTCGCAAAATTGCGCGTATTCGTTTAACGAACGGGCAAGAAGTGACAGCTTATATTCCAGGAGTTGGACATAACTTGCAAGAGCACTCGATCGTTCTTGTCCGTGGTGGAAGAGTAAAAGATCTTCCGGGCGTTCGTTATCATATCGTGCGCGGCAAATTAGATGCCAGCGGTGTTGCGGGCCGAAACAGGTCCCGTTCTAAATATGGTGCAAAAGTTCAAAAACAAGCAGCAGCGAAAAAATAAGGTTGAATCAGTCAAATGAGAAGAAGAAGAGCAGCAAAACGGAAAATTTTACCGGATCCAAAATATAAAAATTTGGTAGTCGCGAAAATGATTAATATCATCATGGAACGCGGAAAAAAATCAATTGCCGAAGGTATTGTGTACGGCGCGTTTGACGTGGTCAAAAAGAAATTAGACAAAGACCCTTTGGAAGTTTTTAAGCAGGCCGTTGAAAATGCGCGCCCGCTTCTTGAAACGAAATCACGCCGGGTTGGCGGTGCTACTTATCAAGTTCCGATTAGTGTTAAGCCGGATCGCGGGTCGGGACTTGCGCTTCGGTGGATGAAAACATTTGCATATAGCCGAAAAGGCAAGCCGATGGAAGAAAAGTTGGCGGAAGAAATTATGAATGCCTATCAAAAAACAGGCGCAGCCATCAAGAAACGTGAAGATGTTCACAAAATGGCTGAATCAAACAGAGCATTTGCGCATTACAAGTGGTAAATCAAGGAAGAGTTATGGCGGATGAGAAAAAGACAACACGGTATGCGTTAGATAAAATTCGCAACATTGGTATTGCTGCGCACATTGATGCCGGCAAAACTACGACAACTGAGCGTATTTTGTTCTACACGGGGAAAACGCACAAGATCGGCGAAGTTCATGAAGGAACAGCGGTCATGGACTGGATGGAGCAGGAACAGGAGCGCGGCATTACAATCACATCTGCAGCTACAACCTGTTTTTGGCGCGATTGCCGGATCAATATCATTGATACGCCCGGGCATGTGGATTTTACGATTGAAGTTGAACGCTCGCTCCGCGTATTAGACGGTTGTGTCGCTCTGTTTGGTTCTGTTGAGGGTGTTGAGCCCCAATCTGAAACCGTATGGCGTCAGGGTGATCGTTACGGAGTTCCGCGTATTTGTTTTATTAATAAGATGGACCGTACAGGTGCTATGTTTGAAGAAAACGTCCAAATGATTCGTGAGCGTTTGGCAGCCAATGTGGTTCCGCTTCAGCTTGCACTCGGCAAAGAAGAAAATTTTAAAGGTGTTATTGATCTCGTGAAAATGAAGGCTATGGTATTCCATGAAGAAACCTTAGGTGCAAAATATGCGGAAGAAGAAATTCCCGCAGAACTTCAGGAAGCCGCCAAAAAAGCGCGTGAGTTCATGATCGAAAAAGTAGCGGAACATGATGATGCTTTGATGAATAAGTTTATCGATGGGCAAATGCCGACCGAAGCCGAATTGAAAGCGGGTATACGAAAAGCAACTATCGCGATGAAAATTTTTCCAGTATTATGCGGTTCATCTTATAAAAACAAGGGAATTCAGCAGTTATTGGACGCGGTTGTGGATTATTTGCCGGCACCAAAAGAGCTTCCTCCAGTTGTCGGAAAAGATGTTAAGACGGGTGAACCGCTTGAGCGTCATCCGTCAGAAAGCGAACCTTTTTCAGGGCTTGTTTATAAAATTGCGGCTGACCGGTTTGCTGGCGGCGGCGGAACATTGGCTTACGTTCGAATTTATTCAGGTGTCCTTAAAGCGGGTTCTTATATATTGAATTCAACACGTAATACCAAAGAACGTATCGGACGTCTTTTGTTGATGCACGCCAATAAGCGTGAAGAAATTGATGAGGCGGGCGCGGGCAATATTGCGGCTTGCATCGGTTTAAAGGATTTAAGAACGGGTGATACTCTTTGCGATGAATCAAAACCGATTATTTTAGAAACACTTTTTATTCCGGAGCCGGTTATTTCGCTCGCGATTGAACCTAAAACAAAGGCGGATCGTGATAAATTGTCCACCACGTTGCAGCGTATGATGCAAGAAGATCCGACGTTTCGTGTAAAATCAAACGAGGAAACCGGACAGACCATTATTTCCGGAATGGGTGAACTTCACTTGGAAATTATTGTGGATCGAATGGTTCGTGAGTATGGCGTTCAAACAAACGTTGGAAAACCACAAGTTGCTTTCAAAGAAACAATTCAAGCATCGGCAAAGGCTGAAGGAAAATATATTAAGCAAACCGGCGGCCGCGGTCAATATGGGCACGTGTATCTTGAGATCGAGCCGCTTGAGCGCGGAAAAGGTATCGAGTTTGTGAACAAAGTTGTCGGCGGCGTAATTCCGCGGGAATACATTCCGGCAGTTGAAGATGGTGTGCGCGGTGCATGTCAAACCGGCGTCTTAGCAGGCTATCCGATTACAGACATTCGCATTACTTTATTTGACGGTTCCTACCACGATGTTGACAGTTCTGAAATTGCGTTCCAGATGGCCGGTTCTATCGGATTTAAAGAAGCTTTCAGAAAAGCGAAGCCGGTTCTGGTGGAGCCGATCATGAAATTAGAAGTAATCGTTCCTGAAGAATTTATGGGATCAATTGTCGGCGACTTAAATTCACGCCGCTGTCAGATTCAGGAAATGGGAACGCGCGGAAATCTCAAAGTGATCAGCGGCTTAGTCCCGCTTTCTGAAATGTTTGGGTATGCGACCGCGATTCGCTCGCTTTCGCAAGGCCGAGCAGTACCGAGCCCGCTTGAATTGCACGGGTATAAAGAAGTTCCGAAGCAGATTGCGGAGAAAATCATTCAGGCTTAACAGAGAAAAAGAAGTTTTCATAAATTATTATTTATCATATAAAATAGAAAAGAGCATAACGGCAGTACAACTGACTAAGTATTTAAATTATTAAATATAAAAATCTAGGGTAAGGAGAAAACAATGGCAAAAGAAAAATTTGATCGTTCAAAACCGCACGTTAACATCGGAACGATTGGTCACGTTGACCATGGAAAAACCACTTTGACAGCCGCCATTACACGCGTGCAAGCAGAACAGGGGAAAGCTGAGTTTAAAGAATATGCTGACATTGCAAAAGGCGGTACGGTTCGTGACGAAACAAAAATCGTGACGATTGCCGTTGCACACGTTGAGTATTCGAGCGATAAGCGTCATTATGCTCACGTGGACTGCCCTGGACACGCGGATTACATCAAGAATATGATTACGGGCGCGGCTCAGATGGACGGCGCGATTCTCGTGGTATCAGCTGTCGATGGTCCGATGCCTCAGACTCGTGAACACATTCTCTTGGCCCGTCAAGTCGGCGTGCCGGCGATTGTGGTCTTCCTAAACAAAGTAGACTTGGTTGATGATCCGGAGTTACTGGACCTAGTCGAACTCGAAATTCGTGATCTCTTGAAGAAATACGAATTTCCCGGAGACGAGATTCCCATTATTCGCGGCTCAGGCTTGAAGGCTTTACAAGCGCCGAAAGATCCGGCTGCGACCGAGTGCATCAAGAAATTGATGGAAGCGATTGACAGTTATGTTCCGACACCGAAGCGCGATGTCGAGAAGCCCTTCTTGATGCCGATTGAAGACGTTTTCTCAATCTCAGGACGCGGAACGGTGGGAACCGGCCGTGTGGAACGTGGTCAGGTCAAGATTAACGAAGAAGTCGAGATCGTGGGTCTTCGTGAAAAAGCCATGAAAACGACAGTCACCGGAATTGAAATGTTCCGTAAACTGCTCGATGAAGCACAAGCCGGCGATAACGTTGGTCTACTTCTGCGCGGTGTTGAAAAGAAAGATTTAGAGCGGGGGATGATTATTGCCAAAACCGGCAGTGTAACGCCGCATACCAAATTCAAAGCTCAGATTTATATCTTGAGCAAAGAAGAAGGTGGGCGTCATACACCGTTTTTTACCGGATACCGTCCTCAGTTTTATTTCAGAACGACGGACGTGACGGGTGTTGTGACATTGCCGAAGGGAACTGAAATGGTGATGCCCGGTGATAACGTGGCGGTTGAAGTGCAGCTCATTACACCGGTTGCCATGGAAAAAGAACTTCGCTTCGCCATTCGTGAAGGCGGCCATACGGTTGGTGCTGGCGTTGTCAGCGACATTGTAGCGTAATTGGTTTATTGAATTAGAATAAGAAAGAGCTGGTTGGATTCTATGACGAAAGAAAAAATTCGTATCAAACTAAGAGCGTACGATCACCGTTTACTGGATCAATCGGTGTTGGAAATTGTCAACACTGTAAAGCGTACCGGCGCGCGTGTGATTGGCCCGATTCCTCTGCCGACTGATATGTGGAAAACCACAGTCTTGAGAGGCCCGCACATTGACAAGAAGTCGCGGGAGCAATTTGAAATGCGGACGCACAAACGTTTGATGGATATTGTAGAGCCGACCGCTCGGACAGTTGATGCTTTGATGAAGTTGGATTTGCCTGCAGGTGTTGATGTGGAGGTAAAGCTGTAATCCGCTTCGCGTATTTTCTCATCCTGTGACTCTTCTTAAGTCTGCTGCATGTGATTAGGGAGGAATACAAGGTTGGGCAGTCAACGATGTGGATGTTTTGTCTCCGGACGGTTTAGAAATTGAACGAAAGATTGGAAATAAAATGATTGGATTACTCGGAAAAAAACTTGGAATGACGCAGATTTTTGACGGTGAAGGCCGCCAAAAAGCCGTGACTGTTTTAGAGGTTGGGCCATGCACTGTACTTCAGTTAAAGAAGAAGGAAACAGATGGTTACCAGGCCGTTCAATTGGGCTTTGAAGATAAAAAAGAAACCCGTAGCATCAAGGCTGAGCTAGGCCATGCGAAAAAAGCCGGCACGTCTGCAAAACGCTTTATTCGTGAAATTAGGACTGATTCATTGGAAGGTTTGCAGCAAGGGACGATTTTGAAAGTTAATAATTTTGCGATTGGTGATTTAATTGATGTAACAGGAATCTCAATTGGAAAAGGTTTTCAAGGTGTTGTGAAGCGCCATGGTTTTAAAGGTTCTCACTCCATGTCGCATGGCCAGATGATGGGCCGTCAACCGGGTTCTATCGGATCTAACACAGATCCGGGGCGTGTTTTAAAGGGTGTGAAAATGGCGGGACATATGGGCAACGAACTGATTACAACCCAGAACATCAGAGTTCTAAAGATTGATTTGGAAAATAATTTGATGGCAGTGAATGGCTCTGTCCCTGGACATGAAAATTCATACATTATTATTCGTGAAGCAGTTAAGAAACGCAGAATACGCACATGGAAAATGCCGGATGCGCCAGTTGAAGAATTGAAGTTTGAAAACAAACAAGCGCCATCCAAAAAAGCCAAAGCTGCAGCAGCAAAGGCAGCGGCAGCAAAAAAACCGGCCGCAGCGCCCGCTAAAGGAAAATAATAGTTATGAGCAAGATTTCGGTTTTTAAAATTGATGGACAACAAAGCGGTGAAATTGAGCTGAATCCGCTTGTGTTTGGTGCGCGTATTAACGAACGCCTGCTTCAGCTTGTACTGAAAGCCTATGCCGGTAATCAGCGCAGAGGGACGCACGACACCAAAGGAAGAAAAGAAGTCTCCGGCGGAGGCAAAAAACCCTGGAAACAAAAGGGCACCGGCCGTGCGCGTCAAGGTTCTATCCGCGCCCCGCAATGGAGAGGTGGCGGTATTGTATTTGGTCCGACTCCTCGTGATTATGATACACGTCTTCCTCAGAAGATTCGCCAAAAGGCGCTGATTTCAGCGCTGAGCCTTAAAAACAAGCAGGCAGAGATTACGATTATCGATGATATTCAGTTGTCAGAGCCAAAAACAAAACACTTGGTAAAAATGATGGATGTTTTGAAACTTAACAAAAGCCGGAATTTATGTGTCGTGTCAGCAATGGATGAGAAGCTAAAACGCGCTTCCCGAAATTTGAAAGAAGTTTTCTCAATTAAGCGGGCGGATGATTTGAATGCCTATCACTTGTTGCGCCGTAAACATCTTGTTATTTCTCGGTCAGCTCTTCCGGTGATTGAAAAGCGCGCACTTGAAACTGAAAGTAAGGCAAAAGAATCGGTGACGGCATGAGTATTCATTTATACGATGTGATTGAAGCGCCTGCGATTACTGAAAAAGGCAGCAAACAGTGGGAGCAGGGAAAGTACTTTTTCCGCGTCCGGAAAAATGCGACCAAGCAGGATGTTAAGAAGGCGGTTGAAGAGATCTATCACGTCAATGTGCTTCGTGTGAATACAATTTCTGTAAAAGGAAAATGGAAACGTTTGCGCTATCAGCCGGGCAAAACAAGCGATTGGAAGAAAGCGATTGTTACAATTAAAGCAGGGCAAAAAATCGAGTTCGCTTAAAGAGCGGACAGACAGGGAGTTTGACATTTATGGCACTGGTTAAATTTAAACCAACAACACCCGGAAGAAGGTTCGGAATTGCCGAAGATTTTTCCGATATTACGGCGAATCGTCCGCATAAAGCGCTCACAATTCCGAAGCGGAGAACTGGCGGCCGCAATTTGTACGGGCACATTACGACTTATCATATTGGCGGCGGTCACAAGCAAAGAATCCGCTTGATTGACTTTAAGCGGCTTAAACAGAACGTTGCCGCAACGGTTCAGACGATTGAGTATGATCCAATGCGCACAACACGTATTGCGCTGGTTGAGTATACGGACGGTGAAAAAGCTTATATTTTGGCACCGGATGGGTTGAAAGTTGGCTCCAAAGTGATGAGCGGGCTTCAGGCTGAAGTGAAGGTGGGAAATCATCTGCCCTTACAGTCTATCCCTGAGGGTACGCCGATTCATAATATTGAACTTGAACCGGGCTGCGGCGGGAAGTTGGTACGTTCAGCGGGCGGTGTCGCGCAGATTTTGGCAAAAGAAGGCGGATATGCTCATGTGAAACTGCCGTCAAGTGAAGTCCGAATGATTAAAATTAATTCGTACGCGACTGTGGGACAATGTTCGAACTCAAACCACATCAACGTATCGCTTGGCAAGGCTGGGCGTAAGCGCTGGATGGGTGTCCGACCAACTGTCCGCGGTGTCGCTAAAAACCCTGTGGATCACCCTATGGGCGGCGGCGAAGGTAAAGCGCATGGCGGACGTCAGCCTTGTAGTGCATGGGGCCAGCTCAGCAAAGGCTTGAAAACGCGTAATCCGCATAAAGTAACTAATAAGTATATTGTTAGAAAAAAAGGAAAATAACACATGGGTCGTTCTCGCGCAAAAGGTGCATTTGTTGATGAAAAATTGCTCATGAAAGTCCAGGTGGCTCAGAAAACCAAAGACCGCCGCCCGATCAAGACGTGGTCCAGGCGTTCTACCATTACACCTGAATTTGTGGGCCTGACATTTGCCGTACACAATGGAAGAATATTCCAGAATGTATTCGCAACCGAAAATATGGTGGGCCATAAGCTGGGTGAATTTTCTCCAACCCGGACCTTCAGAAAGCACAGCACTTCGCAGGATAAGGCAAAAGCGGTAGCGGCGGGAGCGAAGACATAATTCGTTAGAGATTACTATGCAAAACTTAAATGAGATTAGGCACAATACAGCACCCAATGCAAAGGCCGTAACAAAATACGTCCGGATTTCGCCAAGAAAAGTCAGATTAATTCTTGATATGATCCGCAAACAGTCTGTTCAGAAAGCATTTTTGATTCTTCAGGGAACCAAGAAAAAAGGCGCTCGATTAGTGTCGAAAACATTGAAGAGCGCGCTTGCAAATGCGCAGAATAAAAAGATGGATGAAAATAAACTTTTCGTACGGCTTGCGTTTGCAGATGGCGGGCCGACAATGAAACGTTTCTTGCCGCGCGCGATGGGCCGTGCGGATCAAATCTTAAAGCGGTCAGCCCATATCACAGTCGTGCTTGAAGAAGGCGATGTACATTCTTCGGGTCCTGAATTACCGCCAGCTGAAGAAAAAGCGGGCGCCAGAAAGAAATTTTTCAGCAAGAAAATGGGAAAACAAAAGGAGAAAACGCAAGCCGCCGCCTGATTCGAACTGAATCAGGGACTGCTAGTCCTTACGCCGATTGGGCGCAAGTGGCAAGCTGCGTAATACATTATGGGACAAAAATCACATCCTTACGGACTCAGGCTCGGTTACATTAAAGATTGGAAGAGCAGATGGTTTCTTAGAAATTACAAAGAAACCCTTCATGAGGATTTGGAAATCCGTAAGTTTTTGAAGAAGGAATTAGCGGCAGCCGGTGTTTCCAGTATTGAAATTGAAAGAAAAAGCGGAAAAATGCGCCTCATTATTTATACCGCACGCCCGGGTGTCATTATTGGCCGGCGCGGACAAGAAATTGACCGTGTGAAAGACAGAGTTTCAAAGATAACGAAAAACGAAATCTTTTTAGATATTAAAGAAGTCAAAATTCCACAGACAGACGCTCAGCTGGTCGCGGATAATATCGCACTTCAGCTTGAGAAAAGAACTTCTTTTCGTAAGGCAATGAAAAAAGCGATTTCAGGTGCGATGCAGAAGGGTGCCGGCGGTATTAAATTGATGTGCAAAGGGCGTTTGGGCGGTGCTGAAATCGCACGGCAAGAAGGTTATAAAGAGGGTAAGGTACCGCTTGGAACTTTACGTGCTAATGTGGATTATGGATTTTCAGAAGCTCACACAACCTACGGAACCATCGGCGTCAAGGCTTGGATTTATCACGGAGAAATTTTGGTAAAGAAAGAGCAGGCTGAGCGGGCCAAGGAAAGAAAAGCGCGCGAACTTGCAGAAGAAAGTAAAGCGGCGGTCAATGCTGCAGCAGCTAATCTTGAACAGGCAATTGAAGCATCTATGGCACAGCCGGGCACAGGCGCCGAGAAAAAAGTTTAAGAAATTAGAGAGGATTTGAAATGTCATTAATGCCGAGCAGAGTTAAGTACCGGAAAAATCACCGGGGAAAAATGCGCGGCAACGCCATGGCCGGCTACGAGCTTAATTATGGTGATTACGGTTTAAAAACGCTTGACCGCGGCTGGCTGACAGCGGCTCAAATTGAAGCAGCCCGCGTGTCGATTGCGCGTCATGTAAAACGCGGCGGAAAATTATGGCTACGAGTATTTCCAGATAAGTCTTTCTGTAAAAAACCGGCTGAAACACGCATGGGTAAAGGAAAAGGCGCTCCGGAATATTACGTGGCAGTCATTAAGCCAGGCCGAATCCTGTTTGAGATGGGCGGCGTTCCTGAAGAGTTGGCAAAATCAGCTATGAGAATTTGTGCTCATAAATTGCCGTTTCGTACCAAATTTGTCAGAAGAGAGAAAGTGTAAGGAGTTTTGAGATGCCGTTAACCAAAGCAAAAGAATTGCGAAATTTAAGTGTTGATGAGTTGACCGATAAGTATGAAGCTCTCAAGAAGGAATTATTTCAAATGAGAGTTCAGGCAAAGCTTCAAAAATTAACCAATGTATCAAAAATTAACCAAACCAAGCGTTTGGTAGCGAAAATTTTAACCGTGAAGCGTGAGCTTCAGAATGAGAAGAAGCCTTAAGATTATGGAAAATGCACAGGTTGTTAGGCACACGAAAGAGTTAGTCGGAATAGTAATGCGGACCAAAATGCAGAAAACCATTGTTGTGGAGGTCACTCGTCTTGCACAGCATCCTTTGTACAACAAAGTGATGAAACGCCGGAAGCGTTATGTGGTACACGATGAAAAAGGTATTGCTAAGATAGGCGAAAAAGTTCGCATCATAGAAACCAAGCCGATTTCCAAAACAAAACATTGGCGGCTTTGTGAAGTGGTTAAAATTTAAGAAAGCCCGAGTGATTCATGATTCAATTACGTTCGATTTTAGAAATTGCAGATAACAGCGGCGCAAAACGCGCAGCCATGATCGGTGTACTCGGCTGCCATGGGAAACAATTCGCGACTGTTGGCGATATTATCACGGCTTCCGTAAAAGAGGCATTGCCAGACGGTGTTGTAAAAAAAGGCGAAGTCGTTAAAGCGGTTATTGTGAGAACACGTAGTCCGATTCGCCGCTCAGACGGATCTACCGTCCGTTTTAATTCGAATGCGATGGTAATTATCGACAACCAGAAGAACCCGCGCGGAACCCGCGTTTTTGGGCCGGTTGCGCGCGAACTTCGTGATCGTGAATTTATGAAAATTATTTCATTAGCTCCGGAAGTGGTCTGAAAATTGGTGATGTGATGAAACTTAAAAAAAATGATTTGGTAACAGTGATTGCAGGGAAAGAAAGAGGAAAAAAAGGCAAAGTCCTTAAAGTGTTTCCTGATGCAAAACGCTTGATCGTGGAAGGCTTAAATTATTCGGTTGTTTACAACCGCCCGACTCAAGATAATCCAAAGGGCGGCCTTTCTAAAGTTGAATCTAAGCTTCATGCATCTAATGTTCAATTGCTTTGCCCGAAATGCTCAAAACCAACCCGCGTAGGCTATCAATTGCTGGCGGATAATACAAAACAAAGAATTTGTAAAAAGTGTCACGAAATTATATGAAACAAGCAACCGCGCATTCAAACGGCGTACCAGCGCTTCTAAAAAAGTATCGCGAACAAATTGTTCCGGCTCTGATGAAAGCCAGGCAATATACGAACGTCCATCAGGTTCCGACCTTGCAAAAGATCGTGATCAACATGGGTGTTAAGGAAGGCGCTTCCGACATTAAAATTCTGGATCAATTGGCACACGAACTCGGTCAGATCGCAGGCCAAAAACCGGTTGTGACACGGGCTAAAAAATCGATTTCAGCATTTCATTTGAAACAGGGAATGCCCATCGGCCTTAAAGTGACACTGCGCCGGAGCAAGATGTACGAATTTATGGAGCGCTTAATCAGCGTTTCCATTCCCAGGATTCGCGATTTTCGGGGGTATGTCCCGGCAGGATTTGATGATCAGGGTAATTACTCATTCGGTCTTAAGGAGCAATTAATATTTCCAGAAGTTGAGTTTGAAAAGATTAAGAAAACACAAGGCATGGATATCACTTTTGTGACGTCAACAAAAGACAAAAAAGAATCGAAAGAATTACTCGAACTTTTTGGTTTTCCATTTAAGAAATAGAGGAAACAATGGCGAAAACATGTTTGGTTAATAAAGCAAAAAAAACGCCGAAGTTTGCCGTGCGCGCGTATTACCGCTGCTATGTATGCGGGCGTCCTCGCGGATTGATTCGGAAGTTTCAACTCTGCCGAATCTGCTTCCGTGAACTTGCGGTACGGGGCATGCTTCCAGGCGTTAAAAAATCGAGCTGGTGAAAGGGATAAAATGGGTTCTCCAACAGATCCAATTGCGGATTTTCTAACAATTATTCGAAATGGCGTACGAGCCAAGAAGGAAAAAGTAACAACTCGCGCGTCTAATGTCACGCTCAAAATCGCGGATATCTTGAAGCAAGAGGGTTTCATTAATAACTTCAAGCTTATTGAAGAATCAGGAAAACGTTCGATTCGGATTCATTTGCGGTATTTTAAGAACACGCAGCCGGCGATTAAGTCGCTTGAAAGAATATCAAAACCCGGCATTCATTATTATGTCGGCACTAAAGAAATTCCGCGCACTTTGGGCGGTTTGGGTGTCACTATTCTTTCAACCTCAAAAGGCATGCTGACAGACCGTCAGGCTAGAGAAATTAATGTCGGTGGCGAAGTTATCTGTAAGGTTTGGTGAGTGCTATGTCACGAATTGGTTTAAAAGCAATTACAGTTCCCTCAGGTATCAAGGTGGCGGCTACTGTTTCTAAAGTAACCGTTGAAGGCCCGAAGGGAAAGCTTGAAATGGACATCCATCCTAAGATGAAAGTGTCTGTTAAGGATGGACAGGTTCAGGTTTCGAGATCAAGCGATGAGCGTTTTGATAAATCGCTGCATGGTTTTACACGCAGCAGCATTCAAAATATGATCTTGGGAGTGACGAATGGTTATGAAAAGAACTTGATGATTGAAGGTGTCGGATTTAAGGCGGCAATTACCGGAAAGAATCTTCAGTTGCTGCTTGGTTTCTCGCATCCCATTAATTATCCGATTCCGGATGGTGTTAAAGTTGAGGCGGCAAAGCCAACTCAGTTATCGATCAAAGGAATTGACAAAGCGCTTGTCGGTCAAGTCGCGGCAGATATTCGCCATTTCTTTGAGCCGGAACCGTACAAAGGCAAAGGCGTGCGTTATGTTGGTGAGCATGTCCGCAAGAAGCAGGGTAAAACAGTCGGTTAAGGTACGAGGAGCTTACAATGGCATTTACAAAAGATGAGCAATTAAAACGCAGGCATTTTCGGATCCGCCGGAAAATTAACGGAGACGCAGAGCGTCCGCGCCTCAGCGTTCACCGTTCGCACATGAATTTAAACGTTCAGGTTATTGATGATTATACAGAAAAGACACTGCTGTCGGTGTCGTCGCTTAACCCTGAATTTCGTAAAAAAACAAAAAGTTCCGGCAATGTTGAAGCCGCAAAATTATTCGGGCAATTTGTTGCCCAGGAAATGAAAAAGAAAGGCGTGCAGAGAATCGCGTTTGATCGTGGCGGATATTTATATCATGGCCGCGTTAAGGCGCTCGCAGATTCTTTACGCGAAAATGGGATTGAATTTTAATGACTACACCAGAAAAAAGTGAAACACAGCCAGACGTTGTCGTGACAGAAGCCGAACATCAGCCACAAAGAACTCGCCGGCCTAAACCGCCGAAACGGGGTTTTATGGCTGTCGATTCAGGTTTTATCGAAAAAGTTATTCAGATTAACCGTGTGGCAAAAGTTGTAAAAGGCGGTAAAAGGTTTCATTTCAGCGCGCTTGTGGTAACTGGAAATGGACAGGGCGAAGTGGGCTACGCGCTTGGAAAAGCCAATGAGGTTTCTGATGCAATCAGAAAAGCGCTTCAACAGTCAAAACGCAGTCATTTTAAGATTAAGATGGATGGAACCACAATCCCTCATGACGTCCTTGGAAAATACGGCGCAGCAAAAGTGCTGCTTCGCAGGGGAGCGCCCGGAACGGGTATTATCGCAGGCGGTGCTGTCAGAGCGATTTGTGAATGCAGCGGTATTAAAGATATTTTGACGAAGAGCCTGGGCAGTGACAATGCCATTAATGTTTTAAAAGCCACTATTGTGGGGTTTCACAGCCTGATGAACAAAGATGAATTGGCAGAACAAAAAAATGAAGAAAGACAAGTGTCATGAAAGCTAAGCGCCCTGATTTAAAGCGTAGAATACGGATCGGCCGCGGAGTTGGCTCGGGCCATGGAAAAACTTCAGGCAAAGGTCACAAGGGTCAGCGTGCCCGCGCTGGTTTTCAGCAGCGGCCCGGATTTGAAGGCGGGCAAAATCCGCTCTATCGTCGCGTTCCAAAAAGAGGGTTTACACAGCCGAATAAAAGAAGTTTTGCCGTTGTGAATATTGATCAAATTGCCACATTGAAAGATAAGGAAATAACACCGGAAATCTTGCTCAATTTAGGTATGATCCGTAAGCCGGAAGACGGCTTGAAGGTGCTGGGCCGCGGGAAACTGACCCATGCTGTCACAATCCGCGCGCATCGTTTTAGCGAGTCAGCAAAAACAGCAATTGAAAAAGCGGGTGGAAAAGCCATCGTATTGGAATTAATCAGGCCAGCCGCAACTTCATAACTATGTGGCACGCACTTAGTAATATTTTTAAGATTCCTGATTTAAGGAAAAAAGTTTTATTTACGCTCTTTATCATTATGATTTACCGCTTGGGCGCACACGTGCCGACGCCCGGCATTGACGGAAACGCATTGAGCCAGTTTTTTCAGCGCATGAGCGGAGCGGGCGGCAGCTTGTTCGGCATTATGGGTTTGTTCTCAGGCGGCGCACTGAACCGGGCCACGATTTTTGCACTCGGGATTATGCCGTATATTTCGGCTTCGATCATTGTGCAACTTTTGACAGTTGTGATTCCTTCTTTTGAGAAAATGGCAAAAGAAGGCGGTGAAGAAGGCCGTAAGACACTGATCCAATACACACGTTACGGCACCATTGTTTTGGCGCTGATTCAGACATTTTTTATTGCTCTTTGGCTTGAGAATCCCAATGCGTTTCAGGGAACTGTTATTGTGCCGAATCCGGGTTGGGCGTTTAGGCTGCTCACGATTTTAACCATGACAACCGGAACCGCATTTATTATGTGGCTGGCCGAGCAAATTGACGAATACGGTATCGGAAACGGCATGTCAATTTTAATTACAGCCGGCATCATTGAGTCGATTCCAACAGCCATGTATCAAACCTGGGTGCTTGTGTCGCCTCTTGACCTAGCGCATCAGCAGTTGGCCTATTGGAAACTAGGGTTGATGGGGTTCTTGTTTGTTGGAACTGTTGTCGGTGTGATTTTAATTATTCAGGGACAGCGAAAGATTCCGGTCCAATACGCGAAGCAAATACGCGGAAATCGTGTTTACGGCGGGCAGAGCACATTTTTACCGCTTAAAGTGAATCAGGCTGGTGTGATTCCGATCATATTTGCTCAGTCGATTATTTTATTTCCGGCGACCATAGCAGGATTTTTGCCGCAGCAGAACATTCTTCGCAATGTGGCTTCGTGGCTGTCGCCCGGCACAATGCCGTATGAACTTATTTATGCTTTTTTGATTATATTTTTCACGTTCTTTTATACAGCAATTACGTTTAATCCGATAGAAGTCGCCAACAATCTGCAAAAATACGGCGGATTTGTGCCGGGCATCCGGCCTGGTAAAAATACGGCGGATCATTTGGATTATTTAATGACGCGCATTGCATTTAGCGGAGCGGTTTTTCTTGCGATTCTTGCGATTTTTCCGAGCATCTTGAGTTCTCCGAAAGTTCTCAATATTCCGTTTTTGATTGCGAGTTTCTTCGGCGGGACGGGACTTTTGATTATTGTGGGTGTTGTCCTGGATACCATGAAGAAAATTGAATCTCAGTTATTGATGCGTCATTATGACGGATTTGTTCGAAAAGGTAAGTTGCGGGCACGGTTTCGTTAAAGAAAGGCGACTGAATGCGAATTGTGATGATCGGGCCTCCTGGAGCAGGAAAAGGGACCCACGCTAAGATTATCAGTAAACAATTCAGCGCAGCTCATATCGCAACCGGTGATTTGCTCAGGATCAAAGTTCAGGACGGTTCTGAAATCGGTAAACGCGCAAAAGCCGTGATGGACAAAGGTGAACTGGTTCCGGATACCATGGTCATTGAGATGATCAAGGAACGGTTTCATGAGTCAGATGCTCAAAAAGGTTTTGTGCTGGATGGTTTTCCGAGGACAGTTGAACAAGCCGAAGCGCTTGACGCTCTTTTGAAAAGTTTGAGATTGAAGTTAGACGGCGTTATCAATATGACAGTGTCTGAAGCCGTTGTAATCAGGCGGCTCTCAGGACGGCGTGTTTGTTTGAAATGCGGCGCAAGTTATCATATTAAAAACATTCCTTCAAAGCGTGAAGGAATCTGTGATGCTTGCGGATCTGAGCTGATTCAACGCAAGGATGATACGCCGGAGACAATTTTAGAACGTATGCGGGTCTATGAAAGTAGAACCCGGCCGCTCATTGATTATTATACAAAAACAGGGCTTTTGCAGACTGTCGACGGCGATCTTGAAGTTGAACCGCTTCAGAAAGTGCTTCAAAAGCTTTACGAAAAGCTGGGTTGGCTCAAGGTGTCGGCAAGTTCGAAATGATTACGATTAAATCAGATCGTGAAATCCAGCTGATGCGTGAAGCTGCTGTGAAACTGCGCAGCGTGTTTACAGAAGTAAAAGCTATGATCCGGCCCGGCGTTAAGACGTCTGAGTTGGATAAGAAAGCAGAAAAAGTAATCCGTGCGCAAGGTGCAGCGCCAGCTTTTAAAGGTTATCGAGGATATCCGGCAAGCCTCTGTATTTCGATTAATGAGGAAGTTGTCCATGGGATTCCGTCGGCAGCTAGAGTTATTCAAGAAGGTGATATTGTCAGTATTGATGCCGGATTAGTTTGGCGCGATTATTTTAGTGATTCCGCCCGCACTTGGGTGGTCGGAAAAGCTTCAGACCGGATCATGAATATGATTCAGGTAACGAAGCAAGCTCTTTATGAAGGTATGGGCCAGATGAAGGTAGATGCGCGTATCGGTGATATTTCAGCGGCTATTCAGAAATGCATCGAATCAAGAGGTTTTGGTGTAGTGCGTGATTATGTCGGGCACGGCATCGGAAAAGCAATGCACGAAGATCCGCAGGTTCCGAATTATGGAACTCCGGGACGCGGCCAAAAACTGACAGTGGGCATGGCGCTTGCGCTGGAGCCGATGGTGACCGAAGGTAATTGGCAGGTGAACGTGCTTGAAGACGGCTGGACCGTGGTAACCAAAGATAAGAAAATGGCGGCGCATTACGAAGACACCATTGCGCTGACGCCGGACGGTCCTGAAAATCTGACGGGTGAGCAAACCTATCAGGAAAGTGAAGTTTGCGTTTAATCTAAAGAATTGGTTGAAAGGGTTATGCCGAAAGAAGATGCGATTGAGGTTGAGGGAAAAGTAGTCGAACCGCTTCCAAACGCGATGTTCCGTGTGGAATTAGAAAATGGACACATTGTTTTGGCGCACATTTCGGGAAAAATGAGAATGCATTACATACGAATATTGCCGGGCGATAAAGTAAAAGTAGAGTTATCGCCTTACGATTTAAACCGAGGCCGGATTACATTCCGGGTCAAGTGAGCTGATCATGAAAGTACGAGCGTCTGTAAAAAGAATTTGTCAGAATTGTAAGATTGTCCGCCGCAAACGGGTTGTGTACGTGATTTGCAAATCAACCCCAAAGCATAAACAGCGTCAAGGTTAACAAGGAGATTTAAAGTGCCACGTATTTTTGGTGTTGATATTCCGAGAGAAAAGCGAAGCGAAATTGCCCTGACCTATTTATTTGGAATCGGGCGGACTTTATCCAATCAAGTTCTGAAAAAAACCGGAATTGATCCTAATAAGCGCGCGAAAGATTTGACTGACAAAGAAGTGGCGGCTATTACGGCAGAAATTCAAAAGAGCGGCCACAAAGTGGAAGGTGACTTGCATCGCGAAATTCAGCAGAATATCAAACGCCTGATTGATAGCCGCTCATATCGCGGAACTCGTCATGTGAAGGGCTTGCCGGTACGCGGACAAAGGTCGCATACCAACGCAAGAACGCGTAAAGGCCCGAGAAAAACCATCGGCGGGCTTATTAAGAAAGCGCCGGCGCCGAAATGATGCGCTTAAGATCAATTAAGAATTCAAAAGTTCAAAATTAAGGAACAGGATTTTTCATGGCTAAGAAAAAAGTTAAAAATATTGTCAAAGGTGTTGTTCATATTTTAGCATCATTTAATAACACGGTGATTACGATCACGGATGCAGTGGGAAATACCATCTGCTGGTCCAGCTCAGGCGGCGCCGGGTTTAAGGGATCAAAGAAGTCAACGCCATTTGCAGCACAGGTTGCTTCCGAGCAAGCTGCTAAAAAGGCAATGGAAAACGGAATGAAGGAAGTGGAAGTGAAGGTTTCCGGCCCTGGATCAGGACGTGAGTCGGCTATTCGGGCACTTCAGGCAGTAGGTTTGCAAATTACATCAATCAAGGACGTGACACCGATTCCACATAACGGATGTCGGCCGCCCAAGAGAAGGAGAGTTTAAGACATGGGACGATACACAGGACCCGCTATTCGCTTACACCGCCGCGCTGGTGTTAATCTGGGGCTTCGCGGAAGGCGTGCTTCAGATGAAAAATATGACCGCCGTTTAGATCAAGTACCGGGTCAGCATGGCCGCGATCAGCATTCGAAGCTTTCCAATTATGGTATGCAGCTTCGTGAAAAACAAAAAGCAAAGAAGATTTATGGAATGTTAGAGAGGCAATTTCGCGTATTTTTTGCTCGCGCGGTTAAGATGCGGGGAGTTACCGGTGAAAATCTTATCCAGCTTCTTGAGCGCCGTTTGGATAACGTAGTTTACAGGCTTCTTTTTTCAACCACACGCCGGGAAGCCCGTCAGATGGTCGGCCACGGCCTTATTTGTGTGAATGGAAAAGTTGTCGATATTCCGTCCTATATCGTTAAAATCGGCGATAAGATTTCACCAAAAGCCAAAGAAGCAAACATTGCTCGGGTTAAAGCCAGCTTAGAAAGATGGAAAGATCTGACGGTTGCCGATTGGCTGCAGTTGGATCCTAAAACGCTTGAAGCAGTAGTCGCGAGATTCCCCACAAAGGCGGATGCCGTGATACCGGTAGAAGAATCTCAGATTGTTGAGTTGTATTCTAAATAAAGGAAAAGGACCCAAAGGAGGGTAGAAAGAAATGGGAATTCGTTGGAAGACATTTGAAACACCAAAACGTTTAGAGGTAGAGAAGGCAACTTTGACACCTACTTATGGAAAATTTTTGGCCGAGCCGTTCGAAAGAGGATTCGGCGTCACGATTGGAAACTCGCTTCGCCGCGTGCTGATTTCTTCTATTGATGGTGCTGCCGTTACGCATATCAAGATTGACGGTGCGATGCATGAGTTCTCTGTCATTGATGGCGTGATGGAAGACGTGGCTCAGATTGTTCTAAATATTAAGAAGCTGGTTCTCCGTTATCACGGCAAGGATGCTAAGAAAATCGTGATTGATGTTCATAAAAAGGGTGAAATCACAGCCCGTGATATTCAGGCTGATGAAACGCTCGAGATCATTAATCCAAATTTACATATCGCAACTTTGACCAAGGACATTAAGTTTTACATGGAGATGGATGTTGCGCGCGGCCGCGGCTATGTATCAGCGGAGCGTAATAAGAAAGAAGGCGCACCTATCGGCTCCATCGCGATTGATTCGATTTTTTCACCGGTTTCCAAAGTAAATTACTTTGTTGAGGAAACCCGCGTGGGCCAAATGACCGATTATGACCGTTTGATCGTTGAAGTTTGGACGAATGGAGCTGTAAATCCTGAGGAAGCAATGCTTTACGCATCAAATATTCTTCAGCGCCACCTCGATATTTTTGTCAATTATGGCGAACTTCCGGAAGAAGAAGAGGAAGAAGAGGAAGAAGATAAAGAATTTCTTGAAATTATCAACAAGCCGATTACAGAGCTGGAACTTTCTGTTCGCAGTGCCAATTGCTTAGAAGCGGCGAATATTAAAACCATCGGTGATTTGATTCAGAGAAGTGAATCACAAATGCTGAAGTATAAAAACTTCGGCAAGAAATCATTGGTAGAGATTACCAATATTCTGACCACCATGGGCCTTCAATTAGGCATGGATATTCAGGACCGGCTTAAGAAAAAGAAAGAAGCGCTCGCAGGTTAAATTCAAATTAAGAGTTCAAAACCGGCTGATTAACATCGGTTTTGAATCTTAGATTTATATCGAAAGGTTTTTATGTGGCATCAGAGACAACGCGGTAGACTTGGACTTGAAACCGAACATCGGGTTTCGCTTTTGCGTAACCTTGCAAAAGAATTGGTGGAACATCATCGTGTGATCACCACGCGCAAGCGCGCTAAAGAAGCGTCCAAATTTGCGGATAAATTAGTGACCATCGCTAAAAAACAGTCTTTACATGCGCGAAGAACCTTAATTTCAGAGCTGGGCTCTGGCTCTGAGCGGCTAGCCAAGCAGTTGATGGAAGTGATTGCGCCTAAATTCTCAGATCGCAAAGGCGGTTATACGCGTGTTCTTCAATATAAATTCCGGCAAGGCGATGGTGCTGAGCTGGCACTTCTTGAATTCTCAACTCAAATTGCTGAGCCTAAAGCGCCCAAACAGAAGAAAGAAAAGAAGAAAAAGCCGGAAACGGGTGAAACCAAGAAAGAGCATGCTCATCCGCACGATCATGGGCACGAGAAGCCTAAAGAGCAGAAAAAAGAAGCCAAAGAAACCAAGAAAGCAGACGAGAAAAAAGCCGGCGAAACACCGAAAAAAGGCGGCTTTCTAGGCGGGCTTCGTAAATTTCTGACCGGCAAAGACGAATAAGGATTTTATTGTGAGTAAGCTAGCCAATCGAGTTCAAAAAGTTACTCCTTCACAAACTTTGGCCATCGAAGCCAAAGCCAAGCAGATGAAGCAGCAGGGAATTAATGTTGTTTCATTTTCCGCGGGCGAACCTGATTTTGATACACCCGATTACATCAAAGACAAAGCAATCGAATCGCTGAAGAAAGGCTTTACGAAATACACGCCAGCCCCCGGAACTCCGGAACTGCGTGAGGCTATTTCGAAAAAGCTCCTGAGTGAAAATGGTTTACGCTACGATCCGAGCCAGATTGTGGTTTCCTGTGGTGCCAAGCACTCTATTTATAATATTTTCCAGGTTTTGCTGAACGAAGGAGACGAGGTTGTTTTCCAAAGTCCGTTTTGGTTGAGCTATCCCGAAATGGCCACTTTGGCCGGCGCAAAATCAGTCATTATTCCGACCACCAAAGAGTCCGGCTACAAATTAACCGCAAGCGCGCTTGAGAAAGCAATTACGCCCAAAACAAAATTACTGGTTCTCAATTCACCGTCAAATCCCACAGGTGGCGTACTTAGTAAAAAAGAGCTGATGGAAATCGCGGAAGTTTGTAAGAAAAAATCTATTTTTGTTTTGAGTGATGAAATTTATGAAAAGCTTGTTTATGATGGTGAGAAACATTATTCCATCGGATCATTCGATGAAGATATTTTAAAGTTAACCATCACCGTGAATGGTGCAAGCAAAGCTTACGCGATGACAGGCTGGCGTTTGGGTTATGCGGCCTGCCCCAAAGAGATCGCAAACGCGGCCTCGTCACTTCAGAGCCATTCAACTTCGAACCCAACCTCGTTTGCTCAGGTTGGTTTTCTTGCGGCGATTCAAGGCGGCGATGATTTTCCCAATAAAATGCGCGAGACCTATCAAGTGCGCCGCGATTTGATGGTTGATCTCCTGAACGAAATTCCCGGCTTCACGGCTTTCAAGCCGACAGGCGCTTTCTATGTATTTTGTGATATTTCAGGCACCAAACTCTCGTCTCTCGACCTTTCGGCTAAGTTATTAGAAGAAGCCAAGGTAGCGGTTGTTCCCGGAGTTGCATTTGGTGATGACAAGGCTATCCGCCTTAGTTTTGCGACCTCTGAGGCACAGATTCGTGAAGGTATTAAGCGAATTGTTGAGTGGTTTAAGCAAAGTTCTGTTGCAGCCTAACCCTTTTTTTGTTTCTTTCCTTTAGTTTTTCTTTCCTTGTATAATTCTCTACATGAAACCCATTTTCCAGCTCCGCATCGGAGAAAAAATCGACAAAAATGAGCTGATTGAGAAACTCTTAGAACTCAATTACTCAGAAGAGCGCGCTGTCGGTTCTCCCGGCGAGTTTGCACAGCGGGGCGGTATTGTTGATATCTATCCCATTTCTTACCGCGCTCCTATCCGCATTAATTTTCATTTTGATAAAATTGAATCCATCCGTGATTTTTCGCCGGATCAGGGGAAAAGCCTGACGACCTTCGAAGAGCTTTTCTTGATGCCGGCTAGTGATTTATTCCTGAAAAAGAAAAGCCGGATGCGGGAGCGCTTTGAATCGTTCGAGCCGCTCACTGAAATCGGCGATGTAAGGCCTGGCGCTTTGGTCGTGCATCTTCAATATGGTGTCGGGCGTTATTTGGGTTCAAAAATGCTTAACATCGATGGTAAATCCAAGCGGCATCTTGCCATTGAATATGATGATAAAGAAATTCTTTACATTCCGGCTGACGGCCATGAGCCCATTGAGCGCTACATCGGCGTAGAGGGCAAGAAACCAAAGCTTACCAAGCTTCACAGTAAGGAGTGGATCCGGATCAAAGAAAAGGCACGCCTTGCGGCACGCGGTGTTGCGCGTGACATTGTGAAATTGCAGGCCAAGCGCAGCATTCTAAAGGGTTTTGCGTTTACAAAAGATCATGAATGGCAGAAGAAATTCGAAAATGATTTTCCATTTGAATTAACGCCTGACCAGAAGAAAGCAGTTGAAGAGACAAAGCGCGACATGGAAAGTGAAAAACCGATGGATCGCTTGATTTGCGGTGATGTAGGCTACGGCAAAACCGAAGTGGCTTTCCGAGCTGTTTTTAAAGCGGTGATGAATGCTAAGCAGGTCGCGTTTTTAGCTCCGACTACAATTTTGGCGGAGCAGCACTATGTGGTTCTGAAGAAACGTATCAAGGATTTTCCGGTTAAAGTAGAGCTTCTTTCCAGATTTCGTTCAAAAGCGGAGCAAAAGGAAGCGATTAAACAGGTGGCGGATGGCACGGTCGATGTGATTATCGGAACCCACAGGCTTTTGTCATCTGACGTGAAATTCCATGATTTAGGCCTTGTTGTGATTGATGAAGAGCAGCGATTCGGCGTACGGCACAAAGACCGGTTAAAACATTTAAGAGAACTCGTAGATGTGTTAACGCTCACCGCAACACCAATTCCGCGCACGCTCTATTTATCACTTTTAGGTTCACGCGACATGTCCATTATTAGTACGCCGCCGAAGCAGCGCCTTCCGATTATTACACAAGTCCTGGAGTTTGACGATCTGCTGGTTAAACAGGCAATTGAGCGCGAACTTGCTCGGAAAGGGCAGGTTTACTTTGTTCATAACCGGATTGAATCTATCGAAAGAATTCACGAACATCTTCACGGCCTGTTGCCGGGAGTTAAGTTTGGTGTGGCACACGGACAAATGAACGCTCATGAACTTGAAAAAGTAATGACTCAATTTATTGACGGAAAGATTGATTGTCTGATTTCAACCAATATCATCGAATCCGGCCTTGATATTCCAAACGTGAACACGATTTTAATCAATCGCGCCGATGCTTTCGGCCTAGCGGATTTGTATCAATTAAGAGGCCGTGTCGGGCGCTATCACACGGAACGCCAGGCTTACGCTTATTTCTTGATTCCGCGCAATTGGGTCATGACTCAGGATGCTGAGAAACGCCTGGCAGCTATCGAGCGTTTTAGTGAGCTTGGCTCAGGCTTTAAAATCGCGATGGAAGATCTTGAAATCCGGGGTGCCGGCAATGTGTTAGGCGAAGAGCAGAGCGGTTTTATTTATCAGGTGGGCTTTGATTTGTACTGTCGGATGCTCCGCAAGGCCATTAACGAAGAAAAGCAGCATGCAGACGTGTAAATAAGCCGCAGGCTTCAAGTTTCAAGCTAAAAGCTTCTTATTTAAGACCTGAAGCCTGAGCCTGTAGCTTGTAAGCTGATGAGGTTGAAAAAAATGCCATGCTGTGCTAATTTAAACCCTTTCAAAGCCTGCTTTTAACCAGTTGGGTATCTCAAATGAAGTCTCATTATCGTCTATTAAGCTTTCTATCAGTTGCTTTGATCATCGCGCAACTCGTTTCACCACTTGTATTTGCCAAAGAAGAGTTGGTGGATCGAATTGTGGCCGCGGTGAATGATGAAGTCATCACGCAAAGCGAGCTTGATGCGCTTTTCCGTCCTGTTGCTGAGCAATTTAAAGGAGTTTATCAGGGGCAGGAATTGATGGAGAAATTAACCGAAGCAAGAAGTAAGCTTCTCAGCCAATTAATCGAAGATAAACTGGTCTTGCTTGAAGCCAATAAGCTTGGCCTGGAAGCGACAGAATCTGAAGTCAATGAACGCTTGGACGAACTTAAAGGCCAGTTTCCGGATGATCAAACTTTCCAAAAAGCACTGGAAGATCAGCAGGTAACGCTTACCTCACTTAGAAAACGTTTGGCGGATCAGGTGGTAATTCAAAAACTTCATTATATTGAAATCCGCCAGAAAATTATTGTTTCACCTACTGAAGTCAAAGACTATTACGATTCTAATCCGGATCAATTTCAAGAAAAAGAAAAAGTCGAAGTATGGTCGATTACAATTCGAAAAAGCGACGACGCCATCCGGAAAGGAATGACGGATGAGGCAGCCAAGAAGAAGGCGGAAGCGGCTCTCAAGAGCCTAAAATCCGGGAAAGATTTTTCAGAAGTTGCGAAAAAAGAATCCAGCGATTCTCATGCGGCAACGGGCGGCTTAATCGGAAATATTGGGAAGGGTGATTTGATCGATAAAATTGACGATGTTATTTTCAAACTCGAGCCCGATCAGTTTTCTGATATTTTAGAAACAGAGCAGGCCTATCTTATTTTTAAAGCCGGAGTCCGGCAGCCCGAGAAGAAGCTTTTGCTTGAGGAAGCCAAAGATCAAATTTCAGATTTTCTTTTCAGGCAAAAAGCCAGCGTCCGGTTTAAAGAGTGGATGCAGCAGCTTCGCAAAAAAGCCTACATTTCGATCCGTTAAGCTCAATGCCCGCCTCGTCACCCCGTAAGCCGATTGTCGCCGTTACAATGGGAGATCCGGGTGGAATCGGGCCTGAAGTCATCTTAAAATCATTGCAGTCCATCCCGCTTTCTCAATCCTATCAAATATTGTTAATCGGCAGCCGAAGTGTTTTTGAGTTCGCAGCTAAGCGATGCGGTATTAAGCTGCCGCCGATAAATCCGATTCAAACCCTCTCAACGCCGCTTTTTCGCGATGATTCTGTGAACTTACTGGATGTATCAAATGAGGCTGACGTAATTTATAAGAAGATCGCAAAAAAGGAAAAGTATCCTGGTAGGGCGTTTGATTTGTCAAAAGTATCTCTCTTAAACGGAGCATTGGCGTTTGCCAGTCTGAAAATAGCAGCCCGCCAAGCCGCCTGCGGCCTCGTGCAGGCTATTGTGACAGCACCTGTTAACAAAGAAGCCATGCGCTTGGTGGATCCGCGCTTTATCGGCCACACAGAATATTTAGCGAAAGTTTCAGGTGTCAAAGAATTTGCCATGTCATTTTACAGTGAATATTTTTGCGTGACGCTCGCGACCATTCATCTACCGCTTAAGAAAGTAGCCGGTAAAATTACACAAAAAAGTGTGTTCTCAAAAATCAAATTAACTCATGATTTCTTGAAAAACATGCTCAAAATAAAATCACCAAAGATCGCCGTTGCTTGCTTGAATCCGCACGGTTCCGAGTTTGGCGCTGAGGAAGAAAAAGAAATTGTGCCCGCGATCTGCGCCGCTCAAAAGAAGGGAATTTTGGTCTCAGGCCCCTTGCCGGGTGATCAGGTTTTCCATGAAGCTTACCAGAAGAAATATCATGCGGTGGTCAGCATGTACCACGATCAGGGCTTGGCACCTTTTAAGATGATCGCGTTTGATACAGGGGTTAATGTGACCCTGGGCTTGCCCTTTGTCAGAACTTGCCCTGATCACGGGACCGCATTTGATATTGCCTACCAAAATAAAGCAAATCCCGCTTCTTTCCAGGCAAGCCTTGCGTTAGCGATAGAATTGACGCGTCGCTTATAACTTTAAATCACCGTTCCGTTTTTTAGATTCTTACTCTCAAGCGCTTGCGTCAGGTTCAAAAAATCTTTCAGGAGCAATTCTTCCGCGCGCTTTGTGGATTTAATGCCCGATTCTTCAAGCGCTGATTCAATGGCAGTTTTTGGATATATTTCACGGAAGCCGTGACTCACAGCATTCAAAATATTTTTACGCCGTTCGTTAAAAGCAAATCTTACCACTTCAAAAAATAAAGTTTCATCCACATTCGGTTCTTTTCCGTGAAATACAAATTTCGCAACACTCGATTTTACTTTCGGTTTTGGTGAGAAACAACCGGGCGCTACGTCAAATTCACGCGTCACATCGGCGTAAAATCTCGCCAGAAGCGTCAGTCTTCCGTAATCTTTGGTGCCGGGCTGTGCGAGCATGCGGTCAATGATTTCTTTCTGCATCATCAGGACCGCGCAATCAATAAGCTTTCGGTGGTTAATCAGAAAAAGAATAATCGGCGTTGTGATGTAGTAGGGAAGATTGCCGACCACTTTTAAAAGTTTGGTGCCGGGATTTTTCTTTGGAAATATTTTTGAAAGGTTGAAACTTAAAATATCGCCTTCAATGACTGTTAGATTTTTATTCACGGGCGCGAATTCAGACCTGAGCACGTTGCAAAACCTCGGGTCTTTTTCGATAACAGTAATGTTAGCACCGCTTGTGAGGAGTTGATCGGTGAGCGCGCCAAGGCCGGGCCCGATCTCAAGAATTCGATCATCCGGTTTTGCGTCAACCAGCGCTACAATCTTGCGTTGAATATTGGGATCAATGAGGAAGTGCTGCCCGCGGATGCCGGCAACCGTAATCTCATATTTACGAAGGAGTTCCAGTTGTTTTTGCATGGGCGATTATACGGCTTCAAGCTTCATGCTACAAGCTGCGCTATCGTCATTGCGAAGCACAGTATTTATCGCTGAAGCAATCTCAGGCCTCAGATTGCTTCGCCGCCAAGCAGCGTGACTCGCAATGACGACCCTTCTAATCTTTGACTTTTTAAACTGAGCATGTTACTATCTCATTTACTCAAAAGGGGTTACGAGAAATGTCTCAGAAATTTGATATCGATTCAATAGCCAAACTTGCCCGTGTAAGCCTAAAGCCGGATGAAAAGGTGAAACTTGCCGGTGATTTGGAAAAAATCTTAGGTTACATCGATGAATTATCCAAGCTCGACACCAAAAATGTGGAGCCCACAAGCCACGTTCTTCCAATTGAAAACGTCTTTCGAGATGATGTTGTAAAGCCTTCCAAGGTCCGTGATGAAGTTTTGGATCACGCGCCCAAACGGGAAGGCAGCTTCTTCAAAGTCCCGAAAATCATCGGGGAATAGCTTCTTCCATGGATTATTTCAAATTAACCGTTCGGGAAATTTCAGAAGCTGTCCAAAAAAATCCGGCTGAAGGTTCGTCTGTCTTGAAATCACTCGCGTCCCGCGCCGAAGCAGTTGATCCAAAAGTAAAAGCGTACTTAAAAATTCAAAAAGATTTCCCGGATAGCGAAAAATCTGCGAAAGGCCCGCTTGCGGGCGTTCCCATTTCAATCAAAGATAATATTTGTACACAAGGCTGGGAAACTACCTGTGCGTCCAAAATTTTAGCGGGCTTCATTCCGCCTTATGACGCAACGGTCGTGAGAAAATTAAAAGAAGCCGGCGCCGTGATTTTCGGAAAGTGCAACATGGATGAGTTTGCGTTTGGTTCTTCCACTGAATCTTCCGCGTATCAAAAAACGGCGAATCCTTATGATTTAAGCCGTGTGCCGGGCGGCTCGAGCGGCGGTTCAGCGGCGGCGGTTGCGGCAGATGAAGCGATTTGTTCGCTAGGTTCCGATACCGGCGGCTCGATCCGTCAGCCGGCGAGTTTTTGCAATGTCGTGGGTTTAAAACCAACTTACGGCCGTGTGTCACGATATGGATTGATTGCGTTTGGCTCAAGTTTGGATCAAATTGGCCCTATCACAAAAACCGTTGAAGACGCCGCGATTTTATTAAATGTTTTGGCAGGGCATGATCCGCTTGATTCAACATCCGCCAATGTTCCGGTTCCGGATTATACGAAATCACTTACGAATAATGTAAAAGGTCTTCGGATTGGCCTTCCGAAAGAATATTTTGCAAAAGGCCTCAGCCCCGAAGTTGAAAAAGCGATTCGAAATGCGGTCAAAACTTATCAGGATTTAGGTGCCACCATTCACGATGTGACTTTGCCGCACACGCCGTATGCCGTTGCGGTTTATTATGTGGTCGCGGTCGCGGAAGCAAGTTCCAATCTTGGCCGCTTTGACGGTGTCCGTTATGGCGCTCGCGTTGAGCAATCCAATTTACTCGATATGTATCTTGAAACGCGCAATCAAGGATTTGGCGCGGAAGCGAAGCGCCGGATTTTGCTCGGCACGTTTGTACTTTCAGCAGGGTATTACGAAGCGTATTATTTGAAAGGCTTGAAGGTCCGGACGTTGATTAAAAATGATTTTGAAGAGGCGTTTAAAAAAGTGGATGTGATTCTCGGGCCGACGGCACCTGAGCCAGCGTTCAAGATCGGCGAGAAATCGAGCGATCCTTTGTCGATGTACTTGTCCGATATTTATACAATTCCCGCCAACTTAGCGGGCGTCCCGGCGATGTCGCTTCCGGCTGGTTTTTCCGGGAATGACCTTCCGATCGGAATGCAGCTCACGGCAAAGCCATTCGACGAAGAAACCATTTTTCGCGCAGCTGGCGCGTTTCAGATGGTAACCGATTTTCATAAACGAAAACCTCAGCTTGGTTAATTTTGATTTATTTAATGTATCGTTTGATGTTTAGCGGAGTTAACTTTTAAAAAGTCCAAGTACACAACATGACTCAATTTGAACCCGTTATCGGCTTAGAAGTGCACGTTCAGCTCAAAACAAAGAGCAAAATCTTCTGTGCTTGCTCCACGTCTTTTGGTTCTGAGCCCAATTCCAACACCTGTCCGGTGTGTCTCGGACTTCCAGGTTCGCTGCCGGTGTTAAATCGCGAAGTGATGAATATCGCAATCAAAGTTGGGCTTGCGTTAAATTGTAAAATTGCCAATAAGATCAAGTTTGACCGTAAGAACTACTTTTATCCGGATTTGCCCAAAGCGTACCAAATTTCACAATATGACATGCCGGTTTGCGGCAAAGGCCATTTGACGATTGAATTGAAAACCAAAAAAGACGGCAAAGACGTAACGAGCGAGAAAAAAATTGGCGTGACGCGCGCGCATTTGGAAGAAGATGCCGGCAAGTTGATTCACGAAGGGGTGAAAGACGGCAGCTGGGTTGATTACAACCGCGGCGGCGTTCCACTGCTTGAAATTGTTTCGGAGCCCGATATCCGCTCGCCTGAAGAAGCATACGAATATTTGCATTCACTTAAATCCATTCTGCAATATTTAGACGCGAGCGAATGCAACATGGAAGAAGGAAGTTTGCGCTGCGATGCGAACGTTTCGATTCGTCCGGTGGGCCAGGAAAAATTTGGCACCAGAACTGAAATTAAAAATATGAACTCGTTCAAAGCCGTCCAAAAAGCGATTCAATACGAAATTGAACGCCAATCCCGCGCCGTTCTCGCCGGCGAAAGAATTGTCCAGGAAACTCGGCTGTGGAATGAAGCGAAAGGCGAAACCGCGACGATGCGTTCCAAAGAAGAGGCGCATGATTACCGTTATTTTCCGGAGCCGGACCTTGTTCCGTTTACGGTGACTGATGAAGAAATCGAAAAAGTGCGCCGCGAACTACCGGAACTTCCCGAAGAGCGCATGCAACGATATAAAAATGAAATCGGACTTTCAGAATATATTGCCGCCACGTTAGTGGCTGATAAACTTCTTGCGGATTATTTTGAAAATGTAGTGAAAGAAGATATTGATCCAAAATTAGCGAGTAGCTGGACTCTGACAGAAGTGACAGGATGTTTACATGCTCGTTATATTCCATTTGAAAAAAATCCTGTTTCGGCGAAAGAGTTGGCCGGGCTTCTTAAATTGATCGAAAACAACACAATCAGCGGGAAGATCGCGAAGGATGTATTGCCCGCGATGATTGATGAGAAAAAATCGGCCGAAGTGATCGTAAAAGAGAAAAATCTTGTGCAGGTGACGGACACAAAAGCCATTGAAGAAATCGCGAAGCGTGTGATTTCGGCCAATCCAAAAGTGGTGGAACAATTTAAAGGCGGCAAAACTCAATCAATCGGGTTTTTGGTTGGTCAGCTCATGAAAGAAACCGGCGGAAAAGCTAATCCTAAAATCGCTAACGAAATTCTAACCAAGTTGTTGAGCTGACCGCATGCCCCGCCGCCGTTCTCAGGGCAGAGGCCCGATTGACCGTGAAGTTATAATTTTTGCCGCCATTGTTTTGTCAGTCGGTTTTTTTGTTGGTTTTTTGCTCGGGCGTCAATCGGTTTCGATTTCAAATAAGCAGGTTCCTGAGGTGATATCTGAATCCAAGCCTGCAGCACCGTCTCCTGTTAAGGAAATTGTAAAAGAAGCACCGAAAATTACTTATCCGGAAGTTGAGCCTCAGGCATCCCGCAGCGAACGGTCTGTTTTTTCCTATTTACTGCCGTTTAGCAAAAAAGAATCGCATGTGCCGCGTATTGCGATTGTCATTGATGACGTCGGAAATGGAGATAGTTTGAAAGATTTGGTTTGGGCACTGCCGCAAGAAGTTACGCTTGCCGTTTTGCCGCAGCTTTCGCATTCACAGTACTTTGCTTACGAAGGCAGAAAGCGGGGGTATCAAATTATTCTTCATCAACCCATGGAGCCCTTGAATGCGAAAGAGGCGGATGATGTCGGGATAATCCGCGCTAATATGAGAGAAGAAGAAATTCGTAAAATCCTGGATAAAAATTTAAAAACAACGCCCAGAGTTACCGGTGTTAATAATCATCGCGGTTCCAAAGTGACGCAGGACCGGCGTGTCATGAAAATCATTCTAGAAGAACTTAAATCACGCGATCTTTTCTTTTTGGACAGTATGACAAGTGCGAATTCGATCGGCTGGCGTGAGGCTGATAAACTGGATTTGCCGCATCTCAAGCGTGATGTATTTCTGGATAACGAGCTTGATCCCGAATACATTCATCACCAATTTGAGGACTTGCTCGCGATTGCCAAGAAGCAAGGGTTCGCGATCGGGATTGGCCACTATAAAACCAATACGCTGACCGTTCTTAAGAGCGAAATCGAACAAGCCAAGCAACAAGGTTTTCAAATCGTTCAATTAAAGGAGCTGCTTTAAGTGATCACACTGGGAATTGAGACATCCTGCGATGAAACGAGCTGCGCAATTTTAGAAAATGCGGACAAAACCCGCGCGAACGTGATTTCTTCCAGTCTCCATAAACACAAAGTATTTGGCGGCGTGGTGCCCGAAATCGCCTCGCGCCATTCATTGGAAGCAATAGATGTTGTTTATGAAACAGCGCTGAAAGAAGCGCGGGTAAAACCCTCTGATATCGATTTAATTGCTGTGACGCAGGGCCCGGGGCTTGTCGGTTCGCTCTTGGTCGGCGTTTCATTCGCAAAAGCACTTTCATTCGCGCTCGATAAACCCATCATCGGCGTTCAGCATTTGGAAGCGCATTTAGCGTCTAATTTTATTTTAGAAAAAAAACCGAAAGGCCCGTATATCGGTTTGATTGTCTCGGGCGGCCATACCAGCATTGTGCATGTGTGTGGCGGTAAAATTGAGGAGTTAGGGTCTACTGCTGATGATGCGATCGGTGAAGCGTATGACAAAACAGCCAAAATCTTAGGCCTTGGGTATCCGGGCGGCCCGGTGATGGACAAGCTCGCGCAGCAGGGAAATCCGAAAGCGCATTCCTTCACGAAGCCGAAAATTGACGGGCGCTATAACTTTTCATTCAGCGGAATCAAAACCGCCGTCCTGCATTTGGTGTGCGGCCAGAAAATGGAAAAATCGGCCAAATGGAAAGGCCAAAAATTAAATGACCTCGCCGCCAGCTTTCAAAGGACTGTTGTGGGTTGGATTGTTGAAAAAACAATTCTCGCCTGTGAGGATAGAAAAGTAAAAACAATCGTGGTAGGCGGCGGCGTGAGCGCCAATTCCAGGTTGCGCGCAGACCTTCAAAATGAATGTAAAGTACGCGGCTTTAGACTGTATATTCCGCCCCTCAGCCTCACAACCGACAACGCGCTCATGATCGCGCGTCTCGGATACGAGAAATTCAAGCAGGGAAAGCGCTCCGGGTGGGATTTGACGGCAGATCCTAATCTAAAAATGGATCTGGTTGGCGTATGACGTCTCACGGTGTGATCAAAAAAATCTTAAAAGATACCGGTTCTAAAAAGCTCACGCCTCGAAAAGCGTTCGTGAAGCTCAAAAATCTTTCCTACGAATCGCTCGGCTTTGCCAACGTCGATCATCACCGGACTTTAAGAAAAGGTTTTCCGGAAGTCATTTACGCACCCGGAAAAACGCTTGCGCAGTTAAAGCTGATTACGCGCACGGTTTTAAAATCCAAACAGCCGCTTTTGATTACACGCATCGATCAGGAAAATTTCGAAAAACTCAAAAAGGATTTTCCAGAGCTTCAGTATTCAGAGCACGGGCGGATTGCGCATTCTGCTCCTGGGAAAAATGGAAAATATCACAAAGAGTCTGTTGCCGTGGTGACGGCCGGTACAAGCGACATTCCGGTGGCGGAAGAGGCGGGCATCACGCTTGAAATGATGGGGATTCCGGTTTCGCGGATTTACGATTGCGGCGTTGCCGGACTCCACAGATTGCTCGACCGGATTAGCGATATTCAAAAGGCGAATCTCGTCATTTGTGTTGCCGGCATGGAAGGCGCTTTGCCGAGCGTTTTGGCCGGTTTAATTGATAAGCCCGTGATTGCGGTGCCGACGAGCGTGGGTTATGGTGCCAATTTTAAGGGGCTTTCAGCGCTTCTCGCGATGCTTAACTCTTGTGCGCAGGGCGTTTCGGTGGTTAATATCGACAATGGCTTTGGTGCGGCCTGTTTTGCCACGCTTTGCATTGCTAGAGGCCGGTTCTAAAGGGACCGTCCCCAAGAGACGATTGACAGTCTAGAGAGACCGCGCTACAATACGCAACTCATTTAGGGAATTAAAGATATGAAACTTAAACTTGCATTGCCAAAAGGAAGCCTCGAAGAAGCGACTTACGATTTATTCCGTAAAGCGGGCTTTAATGTGGTGCCCACATCGCGTTCTCTTTATCCCAATGTGGATGATGATGAGCTCGAGGTGGTGCTTTACCGGCCTCAGGAGATGTCGCGCTATATTGAAGACGGCGTGGTGGATTGCGGCATTACGGGCCTCGATTGGGTTATGGAAAATGATTCTGACGTACTTGAAGTTGCCGAGCTTTCTTATTCCAAACAAACCACACGGCCTGTGCGCTGGGTGCTTGCTGTTCATGAAGATTCGAAATTCAAATCCATTCAGGATCTTAAGGGTAAGAAAATTTCTACCGAACTTATCAATGTCACCAAAAATTATTTGAAGAAACACAAAGTTGACGCTGAAATTGAATTTTCATGGGGCGCCACAGAAGGTAAGCCGCCGCTTTTGGCTGATGCCATTGTTGAAGCGACTGAAACAGGGAGTAGTTTGAAGGCGAACCGTCTCAAAATCATTGATACGGTCCTCGAGTCCACCACGCGTTTTGTTGTGAATAAAAAGAGCAATCAGGACCCGTGGAAGCGCCGTAAAATTGACAATCTGGTTTTACTTTTAAAAGGTGCTATGGCCGCGCGCAGCAAAGTAGGCCTTAAAATGAATGTTGCAAAAAAAGATTTGGACGGCGTTATTAAAATTTTACCAGCCTTGAAAAAACCCACCATTTCAAATCTTTCAAGTGACGGCTGGTATGATGTCGAAACTATTATTGATGAAAAAATTGTCCGTGAAATTGTGCCGGAACTCAAAAAAGCCGGCGCGTCTGGAATTGTAGAATACCCTTTGAATAAAGTAATTTTCTAATTAAAAGTTCAAAGTTAAAAATTAAAAAGGTTTTTAACTTTTAACTTTAAATTTTAAACGGGAGAGGTTATCGTGCCTTGCGGAAAAAAGCGTAAAAAAGCGAAGATGAACAAGCATAAGTGGAAGAAGAAACGCCGTAAACACCGCCACATGAAAAAAGCGTGGTCGTGATTTAGCGGACAGCGTATAGCGTATAGCGGATAGGAACAATCAAGTTTTAGTTTCTATTTTCTATACGCTATCCGCTGAACGCTACCCGCTATTTCGATGAAATCAATTACTATTAAGTCTCCCGCCAAAGTTAATCTGTTTCTCAAAATTACCGGAAAAAGAAAAGACGGCTATCACACGCTCGTCACGCTTTTTCATCGGGTGTCTCTCTCGGATGCATTGACACTTCGCAAAATTCCTTCTGGAATTAGAATCAGGTCCAACATTAAGAATCTCCCCAACAATTCGCGCAATATCATTTGGCGCGCATTCGATGAAATTCAAAAGGCGAGGCCATTTAAAGGCGGCGTATCCGTTACCGTGAAGAAGCAGATTCCGATCGGCGGCGGTATGGGCGGCGGGTCTTCAAATGCGGCTTCCTTTATTTTGGGATTACGGCGCCTCTACAATTTGAAAATTCCGCAGGAAAAATTATTCAAGATCGGCGCAAAGCTGGGTGCGGATGTGAATTTTTTTCTTGCCGATGTGAATCAGGCGCTTGGAATTGGAACAGGTGAGCGCATTAAGCCCCTGAAATCTCAAAAGAAGCTTTGGTTTGTAATTATGACGATGCCGAAGCCGCTTCTCACGGTAAAAGTGTATAAGTCCTTAGACTTAAAGCGCCTATTGGCAGAGAAGTCTCATTTGTTGACAAACCAAAAGCAGATTGCTAGACTTCTTGCCGGTCAGTCACTCCATCGCAATCTCAACGATTTCCCTGAACTTATCCATAATGATTTGCAGGACGCGTGCATCAGGTTGTATCCGGCCGTTCAGAAAGTCATTCAGCTTTTTGATCAGAGCGGATCAATTAAAACACTGGTTTCCGGAAGTGGGCCGACTGTTTTAGGGCTTGCGAAGAACCGACCGGACGCGCAAAGAATCGCGACATATTTACAGCAGCATTCTCGGTTTCATAAAAAAATTTTCATAGCAGAGACAGTCTAGCCTAACCGTGGGTGGACTTTGTGAAAATTACCGAAGTGCGCGTCTATAAAAAAGACGAACACGACAAAAAACTGCGTGCGTTCGCCACCATCACCTTTGACGGGTGTTTTGTGGTGCGTGACATCAAAATTATAGAAGGCTCCAAAGGCCTTTTTGTTGCGATGCCTTCCCGTAAAATCAAAGAAGAGTGCTCTCAGTGCCATAGCCGGGTTGTTATCGGAAGCCGTTTTTGCTGCCAGTGTGGTGCTAAAATGCGTGAACGAGAATCAAGCCACGGGCATGATCCGAATGACAAACAAAGTGAATACCGCGACATCGCGCATCCCATCACAGCTGATTTCCGCGATTTAATCCAAAAAGCCATTCTCTCAGCTTACGAAGAACAGAAGCACAAATTAGACCCCGAGAATCATTCTACGCTGTAAAACTTCTCTTAAAAAGTTCGTGTGAAATTCCAAAAGACAGGTTAAAATACGCCTTCCAATCGCGGATTGTAGATTTCGGATTTCGGATTAATTTTTCAAAGTTGCTTATCCAATCCGCACTCCGCATTCTAAAATCCGCAATTGTCTATTGCCCGATGGTGTAATGGTAACACACCGCCCTTTGGAGGCGAGGTTCAAGGTTCGAGTCCTTGTCGGGCAGCCATCCAACACGCTAAAGCGAACCTGTTTTGCGCGTCTACCCATCGCTTCTACACCACTGGAAGGGCCGCTTGGTCCCGAAAAACCATTATCACCATCACGAGGCGGCGGTGTCCAATCTGGTGGGTTCTTCAGGTCGAATTTCATCTCCGGCAAGTCGCCCCAGAATTTGACCGTGATCTTGGTGGGCATGTAAGTCACTTCCTTAACGAGAAGTAAGACCAAGTTTCTCTTCTCTTCGAAAGAGAAAGTTTCAAAAACGGCTGGGAATTCCCTAAAAAGCTTTGTGAAGGTTTCTGCGTCAATCACATACTGGCTCATATGGTGCATATTGGTGTTGATGCGGTATAGTTCCTGTTCCAGCTTTTCCTTAGAACCTTCTAAATCAGACATTTCATTAAGGAGCGTCTGCACTCTTTTTTGAGAAGTATCCTCAGATTTCAAGATATCAATGAGACGCCTTAAATCCTGGTTAATTCTCGTTAATTGGGTTTCCATCGTGCCTTTTTCTTTCTTTAACGGATCAAGGCCTTTCTTCGCCATGACATTGGCTTTTTCAATGGATTTTTTGAGAAGCGTTTCATTCTCACCTAAGGACTTAAATTCACCAATTAAGAAATTCTCGAGTTCATCAGCAGCTAGGGTACGGACGGGGCAGACTTCCTTTCCTTTGGCGACTGCTTCGATGCAGCGGTAGTAAAGATACACCTTGCCCTTTTTTCTCTTAGAAGAATTCGTCATACCGCATCCGCATGAGCCACAGCGGATCAAACCTTGAAAAAGAAGTTCGTATTTGTTTTGCTTGAAGGTTTTGTGAGTCTCACGGTTACTGGCCAAAATATTTTGGACACCCTCCCAAATCTTGGGATTCATAATGATGGGTTTGTGCTCACCCTCAAAGAGATATTCTTTTCTGCTTTTATCTTTGAAACGGACCTTTCCGATGTAAAGCGGATTGGCCAGGATGGTGGAGACTTTCTTTTTATCGAACTTGGTACTTCCGCCGCCTTTTTTGCCTCTGATGTAGAACTTCTTCGTGCGGTATCCCATCTCGTTCAATCGATTGCTGACAGTTCCCATCGAACCGAGTTTTGGGTAAAGTTCGAAACACAGCCGGACGATCTTGGCTTCCTCGGGATTAATGGTGAGTTTTTTATTCTTGGAATCATAACCTAAAGGAACTCTCCCGCCGCAATACATCCCTTTCCGTGCCATAGCAATGCGCTTGTCGTAGGTTCTTTCTTGCGCCATTTCCCGTTCAAACTGTGCAAACTCCAGCATGATGTGAAGTAATAATCTTCCGGCAGAAGACGTGGTATCAAAATGCTGTGTTGTTGAAACAAACGTTACATTATTTTGATTGAAGATTTCAAGCAAAGAATAAAAGTCTTTATGGTTTCTCGTTAACCGGTCAATCTTATATACCACCACAACTTGAATGTGTCCTTTCTTGATATCTTGAATCATCTGCTTCAGAGCAGGTCGGTTTAAGGAACCTCCCGATTGACCAGAATCCTCATAAACTTTAAAGACCCGCCAGCCGTCTGTTTTCTGGCTTTTGACGTAGGACAGACAACTATCACGCTGGTTATCAAGCGTCGAATAAGTTTGGGTTTGTGCCCGTTCATCCACCGACACACGGGTATAGACTGCGCAATTAATGATCTTTGAATTCGGGTTAGTGTGCATATAGGTAAACTATCACATTTCGATAGAAAAGCAAATGCAATTATTTCCGGAGTTTTTTACCATGCGGACTCAGTTACGGTGTTGATTCCTTCCAATGGACGCAACCATATGCTTCGTAAGACAGAAGTCTACATTTTGATTTACGACACCAGCCGGGATTCCAAGCTATCATAGTTGCAGTCCGCCCGCGATTGCTTTCTGGAAAATGAGTTATAGACAATGTAAAGAAATCCGTTTTGGACGAATATATTTTGTTTGAAAAAAGATAGATCGCTCTTGCGGTAATAATGTTTTACTTTTAAGCAATTGATGTTAGATTATGCTCAAATGTTGGAGAGAAGAGTCGATAGATGATCTGCCAATCAAAATCGAGAAGTTGCAAACTTTGCGGTTCTTTTGAACAAGGAATTTTCTCGGAACTCCCTGAAAAAGAGCTGAAGCAATTGGCCGTTTACCGCACCGCCAATCATTACAATAGAAAGCAAATCATTTTCTATGAAGGGAACCCTGCGCTTGGGCTTTTTTGCATCCGATCAGGCAAGGTAAAGCTGTATAAGTCCAATCCCGAAGGGAAACAGCAGATTCTTCGGATTTTAAAAGAAGGCGATACCATAGGCCAGTCTTCGCTCTTTTCCAATCAGCCGCTTCAGGCTACCGCGGAGGCAATCGAGGATTCAGAAGTTTGCTTTCTCGACAAAACCGGATTTCTCTTGATTCTGAAAAATAATTCTTCAGTAGCGCTGAAACTTCTGCGCGGATTAAGCCAGGAATTGATTCAGGCGGAAGGAAAGGCGCTGGATTTGGCGTACAAGTCTGCCAGGGTGCGCTTTGCGGAACTTCTGCTGACATTTAAAGAAGCCTTCGGAGTTTCCGAGAAAGGATCGCAACGCTTGAATATTTCACTTTCCCGTGAAGAACTGGCCCAAACGGTCGGAACGACGGTGGAAACCCTTGTGCGACTCTTGAGCGAGTTCCGCAAGGATGGCTTAATCGAAGTTGATAAAAGAAACATCTCCATCCTGGAACCGGAAAAACTCCTCGAACTCACAAGTTCCGGCTATTAAGCCTACCAGAAACTGCCGCCGAAATTTTCTGAATAATTCTCAAAAGATTAAAGAAAGCATTCATGCTTTGAACTGCAACAAAGCGGACTTACCTCAAAAACAGGCGAGGAAATTTTCGTCTCATCCTCGCTTTTAACTTCAGAGTGCAAACAATTATTGCTTGCCCAATCAACTTTAATGTGTACAATATAGCCATATTTTAGACTATTATGTCTAAAATAGAGGAGGTTTTTTCATGTTTCGTCCCTATACCAAACGCAGCGAATATGCCATTCGTGCCATCATCCAATTGTTCTCTAACCGCGGTAAAGCAAAGGTTAAAGTTAACGATCTGATTAAAACCACGGAAATCCCGGAACATTTCACGCGCAAAGTGCTCAGGCGGCTGGTCCAGAGAAAGTTCTTGAAAGCAAGTACCGGCCCTACCGGCGGTTATGAATTAAGGCGAGACCCGTCAACCATTACTCTCGCCGATATTGTTGAGGCGATGGATGGGAAAGCTTCGCGCCGCTTTGGTCAATGCATCCTGGGGCGCCCGGAATGCACGGATGGAAAAGCTTGTCTTCTTCATAAGGCATGGATGAAGGCAAAAGAAGGCATATGCTATGAATTGCAATCAACGACTTTGAAGGACGTGATGAAAAAAGAAGCAAATCAGAAACGGTAACGAATTCAATGAAAGCCAAAATGCAAGAAGATACGATTAAATCTTATTTTCAAGAAGACCACGAAAGATTAGGCAATCTGTTGAAAAAATTTCGAATTGTAAGTGCCCGTGATATTGAAAGTGGACGGAAACCATTCGAAAAGTTTAAGCGCGGACTCGAACAGCATATTACTTGGGAAGAGGAGATCCTTTTTCCTCTCTTTGAATCCAAAACAGGGATGAGCGGCGGAGGCCCGACTCACGCCATGCGGTTTGAGCACAAGGAATTGAAAACGCTTCTAAAAAGTATCGAAAAAAGAATTAACGAAGGGCAAGCCAGTGAAGATCAAGTGGACAAACTGATAAAATATTTGACCCATCATAATTACAAAGAGGAAAACATGCTCTACGCAATGATTGACGAATCTGTTTCACGTGAAGAGCGGCAAGAAGTTTTTAAAAAAATCAATGGCGGTTTCGAAGCAAGTTCCGGCGGCTGTTGTTGTGGCCATGGTCATTAAAAAATGAATCAAGATTCTGCGCATTTTGTTTTAAAACAAGCGTTTGAACATGCGAACCGGCAAAATTTGCCAATCGTGCTGGCCTCAACAACGGGCAAGACCGCCGAGGAGATGCTCCGCATCATGGGTGACAAAAACACACGCCTCGTTGTGGTGAGCCATGACAGCCGCCAACTGCCGAAAGAATGGCGGTTTCGCGACGAGGTAACGGCGCGCTTAACCAGGCAAAAGATTCCCCTCCTCAGGAATTATCCTATTGTTCCGATTCCCCTCCGGTTGCTTCGCCGGCTTGCAGATACATTCGGTTTCTTAACTGTCAACCGTCGGGATCAATTTCTGGAAGAAACATTTGGAACAGGAGGAAGGGTTTGTTTTCAGATAGCGCGTTTGGCTCTTAAAGAATGCAAGATCCGAGAAGGCGAAAAAGTTGTGACCATTGCCGGAGAAAAATCGGGCGTGAACACATCGCTTTTGCTTCAAATTGAAAGCAGCCGCCCGGTTCGCATATCACTGCTCGAAATAATCGTGAATTCCAAGCTAAAGCGGTAGGAATCATGAAAACGATAAATGATTTACGATTAAAAGTATTGGAAGGAAAAAAGATCAGTCGTGAAGATGCTCTTTGGCTGCTTCAAAGAGAAGCGCAGAACGACCTTTTGGAACTTACCCGCTGTGCCGGTGAGATAACAAAACACTTTCACGGGAGGCAGGCGGAACTTTGTTCTATCATCAACGCAAAAAGCGGACTTTGTGCGGAGGATTGTTCCTTTTGTGCCCAATCGGTTAGGTTTAAAACAAACGTTAACCGCTATCCCCTTATGGATTCTGCGATCATTTGTGAAAAAGCAAAGCAGGCAAGAATGCGGGGTTCTCACGAGTTTTGCGTTGTCACTTCGGGGGCGAGCCTTACGGAACGTGAATTTGACGAACTTCTGGATATTGTGTCCGCCGTACGGTCTCAGGTGCCTATTCAGCTTGATGTTTCCGTCGGTTTTCTCAGCTTTGAACGTGCTGAGCGCTTGAAAAAAGCCGGGGTGACACGGGTCAATCATAATGTCCAAACCTCACCGCAATTTTATTCGAGAATTGCGGCGACTCATTCTTACCACGATAGGCTTGCAACGCTCAATGCCCTTGAACATGCAGGCCTCGAAATTTGCTGTGGCGTCATTCTGGGGCTTGGGGAAACTCCCGCGGATCGTATTGATGCCGCTCTTGATATAAGAAAATTCCGCCCCGCTTGTGTTCCGATCAATTTGCTGGACGCGAGGCGGGGAACTCCGTTAGCGCAATCCTCGCCTTTAGACCCGATGGAGATCATTAAAACGATAGCGGTATACCGTTTTATGCTTCCCGAGACCAATTTGCGGCTTGCAGGCGGGCGCCAAGTGCAGCTTGGCCCCTTTCAAAAGCAGGCACTCGAAGCAGGAATTAATGGATTGATTATGGGTGAATACCTCACGACAAAAGGGAACCCTGTATCTGAGGATTTTGCACTGCTCGCAGAGGCAGGTTTTAAACATGAGTCCGCTATAATGGGCAAGACAGGTTTGAAATTGTAAGGCTGCGGTTGCGGCGCAAGAAAGGTGCTATGTTCAAGAATAAAATAAATAGGAAATGGCTGCCGGTTGTGAATCCGGGAAATTGCACGGGATGCGGATTATGTGTGGAGGCTTGCGGCCCGCGATGCCTGCGGATAGAAAATGACATTGCGGTGTTATTCGATCCCGACCGGTGCGGCAGCGAAGAACATTGTATTCCCGTTTGTAAAGACAATGCCATCAAAATGGCATGGGTTCCCATGATGGGCGGCCGAAGCATCGGAAAATGGATAATATCATGACAGCCGCGAATCCTATCGAAAACAGCGCTCGAATGCCTCAAAGCCCGGTTGCCCGCCATCCACTCGGATCGCGTGCCAGAATTTTGCTGACAAGCGTGTTCGGCCCCTATGCAAAAGATGATGCCCATGGCAGCCGTACCATCAATCCGATGGAACTTTATCACAATCAAGTTACTCGAACGCAAGGGCCGTTTTCGCTTCGAATGTTTCACCGTTCCTGGGGCATTATGCTTATTCAATGCAATATTTCTGCCCCTTGTAATCTGCTGGACTTTCCTACCCAAGAACGTTTTATTCAAGAACTTAAGACAGTTTCTTATGACATCATCGGAATAAGCTCCATTATGCCGAATCTTCACAAAGTAAATGAAATGTGCCGGCTTATCCGGCAGCATCAGCCGCGCGCCATTATTGTGGTGGGCGGTCATATTTCTAATATGACAGATATTCAAAATCGCATTGCTGCTGATTATGTTGTTCGAAGCGATGGTATTCGCTGGTTCCGCGAATTTTTAGGCGAGGATGTTCATCAGCCGATCAAACATCCGCTCATTCTCTCTGGGATTGAAACAAGAACCATGGGGCTGAATGTCCGCCGCAAAAAAGGCGAAGTTGCTGCTACTTTAATTCCTTCCGTTGGTTGCCCTATGGGATGTAATTTTTGTGCAACCTCGGCCATGTTCGGCGGAAAGGGCAAGTTTATTAACTATTATGAAACGGGCGATGAATTGTTTAACGTCATGTGCGGCCTTGAAAAAGAGCTCGAAGTTCGATCATTTTTCGTGATGGACGAAAATTTTTTGCTTCACAGAAAACGCGCCTTGCGTGTTTTAGAACTGATGGAACAGAATGAAAAGTCATGGTCGCTTTATGTGTTTAGCTCCGCGCGCGTGCTTCAGTCATACACGATTGAGCAATTAGTAGGTCTTGGAATTTCCTGGGTTTGGATGGGGCTTGAAGGAAAAGAAAGTCAGTACACAAAATTGACCGGCGTAAACACATTTGAACTCGTGAAATATTATCATTCACATGGAATCAGAATTCTGGGTTCGAGTATTGTTGGGCTTGAAAATCATAAGCCTGAAAATATTTATGAAGCCATTGAATACGCGGTAGCGCATGACACAGATTTTCATCAATTTATGCTGTACACACCGATTCCCGGAACAGCGCTTCATGCCGAACATACTGCGAATAATACCATCTTAGATTGGACGTCCGGAGATTACGATGAAGCGGACATTCATGGCCAGCTCAGATTCAATTACAAACATCCGCACATTAAAAATGGACAGGAAGGCAAGTATCTTGTTGATGCGTTTGACCGAGATTTCTATGTAAATGGGCCTAGTGTTTTAAGAATTGCCCGTACAACGCTTGAAGGCTGGAAACGTTATAAAAATCACCCCAATAAACGAATTCAAGCTCGCTTTGCTTATGAAGCCCATGAACTTCCTGTGAAATATGCGGGTTCACTTTGGGCTGCGCAAAGATGGTTTAAAGATAACCCAAAACTGGTTGAGCGCATTAAAAACGTTTTGGAAGATATTAAACAGGAATTTGGCTGGAAAGCGAATCTCGCAGCTCCAATCGCCGGGCGCGTTATATTGCATAAAATTAAAAAGGAAGATCGATTTCTCACAAATGGTGGTGTTTATGAACCACCAACATTTTATGAGATGAACCCACAAATGGGTTCCATAGTACAAAAAGGATCATCCACGGCTAAGTCTGCCCATTGGGTAAATGCTTAATTCACAAAAGTCTATTTTACAAAATAGCTTTAAACCTGCCTGGTGGTGCCAGGGCGCTCACGCTCAAACAATTGCGGGAACGTTTTTTAGAGGAAATTTTAAAATGGCTTTGCACCGCAAGCGCCTGGAGCTATCGGACGGCGATTTTCTTGACCTTGACTTCTCGAGCAGTCCATCTTCAAAAAACGGCGGGGAAGCTACTCCAATTGTCGTGATCCTCCATGGTTTGGAAGGCTCTTCACGTGCGCCTTATGTTCAAACTCTGGTCAAGGAAATTTGTGCGGACGGTTGGAATGCGGTTGCTTTTAATATGCGGGGATGCAGCGGAGAAGGCAATCGATTAAAAGAGACGTATCATTCCGGTAAAACCGAAGATTTGGAATCGGTCCTACGTCATCTGATAGAAAAAGAAGGGCGCCAAAAAATCTATCTCGTAGGTTATTCGATCGGAGGGAATATTCTTCTAAAGTGGCTTGGGGAATATGGAAACAGCGTCCCCCCTCAAATTCAAAAGGCGGCAGCAATTTCAGTCCCTTATGATTTGACCAGGTCCGTAGAATTGATGGATTGCGGGTTGAACCGCCGTATCTATACGCGAGCGCTTCTCAGGAGGTTAAAGGCAAAAATTCGGTTAAAAGAAAAGCAATTTCCAAATGTAATTCGCTACGATGATATAAAAAAATGTACGACATTTAGAGAGTTTGATAGGAAAGTAACGGCTTTCTTGAATGGTTTTCCGAGCGCAGAGAATTATTGGGCGAGTACAAGCTGTAAGCATTTTCTAAAGTCAATTACAGTTCCCACGCTTCTTATTCATGCCGAAAACGACCCTTTCTTTCCTGCGAAGCTGCTTCCCTTTGAAGCCATCCGAAATTCTGATTATCTTTATCCGCTCATTGTTCCAAATGGCGGCCACCTGGGGTTTATTGCCGGCCAATGGCCGTGGAAGCAAGAGCCCTGGCTCGAAAGGCAAATCATGACATTTTTTTCAGAAGAGATATCAAAATTGGCGGTACAGATCCAAGATCGGTATTGCCATACGGGAGGCGGATAAATGCGCGCGCATTCTTTGCAACATGTGTGGTTTGAGGATTTGGCAAATATTGAACCGTGGCTTCGGCGCAATGGACATTCAGTTACCAAGACGCAGCTATGGAATCTTGAAAGACTGCCTGCTCTGGACGAAATTGACTGGCTTATCATAATGGGCGGGCCGATGAACATTTATGAAGAGAATCGGTACCTATGGCTTGCTCAGGAAAAAAAGTTTATTCGGGACGCCATTGATCAAGGGAAGCTGGTTCTTGGCATTTGCCTCGGCGCCCAATTAATTGCAGACGCTTTGGGCGGGCATGTTTACAGAAATGAGCATAAAGAAATCGGTTGGCATTCCGTGAAAATGACGGGCGAAGCAAATGATTCACCAGTTTTCAGCAGTCTTCCGCCGGAGTTTATGGCTTTTCACTGGCACGGGGACACTTTTTGTCTGCCTCCGGACTGCAGGCGGACGGCCGAAAGCGAAGGGTGCCGGAATCAAGCTTTTGAATTCGACTCTGGCCGCGTGATCGGGCTCCAATTCCATCTTGAATCATCTGTCGCAAGCGTGAATCGCTTAATCCAAAACTGTGGTGATGATTTCACGGATGGTCCATATATTCAGAATGCAGGTGAAATTCTGTCCAGTCAAAAGAATTTCAATGCGATTGAGCAATATATGAAAACTTTTCTGAATCAATTGGAAAAGAGCTTCAGTAAACTTGAGGTGCCATGATTCAAATTAAAAGAGTCTATGAGGCACCAAAAAAAAGGAAGACGGCGTACGGATCCTGAAGACCGTGGTCGAGAGGGATTTCAAAAGAAGAAGCGAAAATTTCTCTTTGGCTAAAGGAAATTACTCCGAGTCCCTGCCCCCGCATTTGGTTTTCTCACGGCCAGGAAAAATTCGAGAAATTCAAGAAACGCTATCGTTCGGAGCTTAAGGGAAACCGGGCGGCTCTTTTGAAGCTCAAGGAATTTGAGAAAAGAAATAAGAGGCTTACGCTTGTTTACGGTGCAAAAAATACCGTTTGTAATCATGCCATTGTTTTAAAAGAATATTGCCTGAAGGGCTTTAAAGGGACATAGGTTTCCATAGGCGATTCCCACCCCATTCTCATTAATTGATATAAATCAACTTTCTTATTGACGGCTGTCATGGAGATTCGCGCCGCCCGGTGCGATATTACAGTCAAGATGGTTGAAACAATTCCATACAAGAAAATTCAAAAACACCTAGGGTCCATCGTTTTAGCCGAAGAACGTTTGGATTTCAAAGAAGGCCAAGTTATTTTCTACGAAGGGCATGAACCCTACGGTATTTATGTTTTGAGAAAAGGGAGAATCCGGCTGTATCAAAAATTGGCCGGCAGCGAGGAGAAATTGATTCAAGTTTTAGAACCGGGAAGCCTCTTTGGCGAAAAAGCGTTTCTCAATCACGAATCTTACGATGCAAACGCAAGGGCGGAAACAGACGTTTCGGTGAGTTTTTTCAGCCGAATCGTTTTTTCGCCGGATTAGAACACCGGATAAAGAACGGGAGAATTTCATTATTTTATGAAAAGCGAAAGTCACTTAAAGTTTAAAAAGCATCAGCCGGCAATTTTTATCGCGTCCGCGTTAATTGTAATTTCCATGTTTTTATTTCTTTCGCTCTCCGGCTCCGGCCGTTTAACTGCCCAGCCCGAATCATCGGTTCCGGAAAAACCCGCGCTTACATCCAAGCTATTCTCAAAGGGAGAAACACTTTATAAAAAGCAGTGTTCAAGTTGCCATGGCGCATTAGGCGCAGGCGATGGAAAAGCTGCGTACCTTCTTTATCCCAAACCGAGAGATTTCACGCGCGGGGAATTTCGATTGATTTCGACAACGGATATGACGGTTCGTGATTCCGATTTATTTAAAACTATTACAAATGGCATGCCGGGTTCTGCTATGCCGCCGTGGAAATTTCTGACGGAGGAGGATCGATGGAGCCTTGTTTATTATGTTCGTTATTTAGCCGAGCTTGGCAAAAAGAAGTCTGACGGAGAAATAACAGATGAACAAATTCAGAAAGGATTATCGTGGGATGAAAAAAAGAATTTAGCAACCGAACAGATTGACCCCGAAGCCGTTGTCAAAATATCAGATGAGCCGCCGGTAAATCAGGATGGTATTGCAAGAGGCCGCGCTCTTTTTGTCAAAGGATGCGTGTCGTGCCATGGCGCTGAAGGAAAAGGCGACGGCCAGCAAATGATGAAAGACAGTCTAGGGATTTCTTTGAAGCCGCGGGACCTTACGGCCGGCATTTTCAAAGCCTCCGGTTCCAGCGAGGATTTATATTATCGCATGATTGCGGGCTTGCCGGGTTCGCCAATGCCTTCCTACCAATACGCGTTCACGCCGGAGGAAATTTGGGACATGATTCATTACGTCCAAACACTTCCCGAAGGCGGGAAGACGGATAAAGCAGTGATGTCCCGTCATTCCATTCATGCTCAGAAAGTGAAGCAAGCCGATTTTGGCCCCGGCGCAATAGGGTGGAATTCTGTCGTTGGACAAGAAATCAATTTGATGCCTCTTTGGTGGCGTGATGACCGGGTGGAATCGGTTGAAGTGAAAGCTGTTCATGACAGCACGAATTTATATTTTCAGCTTTCGTGGGCGGATTTAACAAAAGATGATCAAGTGGGCGCTGTCGCGGACTTTTCTGACGGCGCTGCAGTTCAATTCTCACAAGACACAGATCCGCCGCTCTTCGCCATGGGCAGCGAAAATCAGACTGTCAGTTTTTGGCATTGGAAATCTGCATGGGAAAACGAGCTTGATCCCGAAGGCATGATTCAAAAGCGTTACCCCAATTACGTGCACTCAACTCCGCCGAAGGAACTTTACCCGCAATCTTTGTCGGGGCAAGACGCGGGCAATCCTGTTTCGAATATGGATTCAAAGTCAGGAGCTGAAGAGGGCCGCGCGAAAGGAATCGGCAGTTATACCGCTAATAGAATGCAAGCTGAAGCTGTCGAGGCTAAAAGTACTTGGAAGGACGGACGATGGATTGTTGTTTTTAAGCGTCCGCTCAAAATAGAAGATTCAGAGCGGATTCAATTCACCAAAGGGAAAGCGATTTATGTTTCGTTTGCCGTTTGGGACGGCTCTAAGCAGGACCGCAATGGGCAGAAATTAATTTCGATTTGGAATGAACTGACTGTGAAATAACGACACAGAAAAAGGGAGAAAGCCGCAATGGAGCTATCAAGGAAGGACTTCTTAAAAGTTTCGGCGATCACCGCTGTGGGATTAGCCCTTTCAAATCCAAGGCTGTCTCTCTGGGCGCTGGAACCGGTTGAGGATGTTAAAAATCCGCTGGAATATTATCCGAACCGTGATTGGGAAAAAATTTACCGCGATCAGTATCATTTTGACAGCACTTTTTCATGGGTGTGTTCGCCCAATGATACCCACGCCTGCCGTGCCAAAGCGTATGTCCGGAACGGAATCGTGATTCGTGAAGGCGAAGAATATAATTATTCAACTTATGCGGATATTTACGGAAACAAAGCCACTCACAATTGGAATCCGCGGCAATGTGCCAAAGGATACACCTTTCATCGGATGATGTACGGCCCTTATCGGCTCAAATATCCCATGGTGCGGGGAGGATGGAAACAGTGGGCGAAGGACGGCTATCCGGATCTTACTCCTGAGAATAAAATAAAGTATAAATTTTCTGCTCGCGGCGATGACAAGCTCGAGAAAATCTCGTGGGATGAAATTCTGCCTCTAGTTGCGGGCGCGTTACTTGCGATCTCCAAGCGTTACAGCGGCGAAGAAGGCCGTCAGAAGCTTCTCGAGCAGGGCTATCCAAAGGAAATGATAGACGCCATGGATGGCGCCGGAACGAGAACGATGAAGTTCCGCGGCGGGATGGGGCTTTTGGGTGTTTTTGGAAAGTACGGCATGTATCGGCTTAGCAATACCATGGCGCTTTTGGATGATCATATTCGGCATGTCGGCGAAAAAGGCGCTAAAGCCGGACGTATTTGGTCCAATTACACATGGCACGGCGATCAGGCTCCCGGGCATCCGTGGGTGCACGGACTTCAAAATTCAGACTGCGATTTTAATGATTTGCGGTTCAGCAAATTAATTATTCAGGACGGAAAAAACCTGGTTGAAAACAAATTAACGGACAGTCATTGGTTTATTGAGTGTATGGAACGAGGCGCCAAACTCGTGACCATCACTCCGGAATACGGCCCTCCGGCGACAAAATCGGATTACTGGCTTCCTGTCCGGCCCGGCAGCGATGCTGCTTTGTGGCTCGGGATTACGAGATTGATGATGGATAAGGGTTGGTATGATAAAGAATTTGTCCTTAAATTTACGGATTTTCCTTATTTGGTCCGCACAGACAATCTCAAACGGTTAAGAGCAAATGAAATTTTCCTGGATTACAAACCCGCTCTTTCTAAAGAAGGGCCAAGTTTCAAATATCAGGGCTTGAAAGATGAGATGTATACCAAATTGGGCGATTTTGTGGTTTGGGATGCTGCGAAGAACGCGCCGGCCGCAATCACGCGTGATGACATTGGCGACAATATGGCCAAGAAAGGAATTCAACCGGCTCTTGAGGGAACCTTTAAAGTTAAATTGGTAAACGGCCATGAAATAGAGGTCATGACTTTATTTTCAATGTATCAAATTCATCTCAAAGACTACGACTTGGATAGCGTGGCGGAAATTACACATGCTCCTAAAGACCTCATAGAGCAGCTCGCCAAAGATATTGCGACGATTAAACCTGTTGCGATTCATCAGGGTGAGGGCATCAATCACTATTTTCATGGAACCGAAATGAACCGCGCGTCTTATTTACCTTTAATGCTGACGGGCAACATCGGAAACTCGGGCGGAGGGTCTCACGGATGGGCCGGAAATTATAAAGCAGCTCTTTTTCAGGGTTCTCCATGGACAGGCCCCGGCTTCAAAGGATGGGTGGCAGAGGATCCTTTCCATCCAAATCTCAACCCGGCCGCGCACGGTAAGGACATCAAGGCGCATGCTTTTACAAAGGATGAAGAGCCCGCTTATTGGAATCATAGCGACCGCCCGTTGATTGTAGATACGCCCAAGGAAGGCCGCAAGGTTTTTACAGGCCAAACCCATATGCCGAGTCCCACCAAAGCCATGGTGTTTAGCAATGTGAATTTGATTAATAACGCGAAACATGTTTATGAAATGCTTAAAAATGTGAATCCGAATGTTGAAATGATTCTCTCCGTTGATATCCAAATGACGGCTTCTGTTGAGTATGCGGATGTGGCGCTGCCTGCTAACACGTGGATGGAATTTGAGGGTTTGGAAGTAACGGCTTCCTGCTCAAATCCATTTCTACAGATTTGGAAAGGCGGTGTGCGGCCTATTTTTGATTCCCGCGATGACCTTGTTATTCTGGCGCAAATAGCGGAACAGTTGTCAATCTTAACAAATGATTCAAGAATCCGAGATTATTGGAAATTTGCCTTGGAAGGAAAGCGGGAAATTTACATTCAAAGATTGCTGGATTCTTCTACCACCACGGTCGGCTATAAGCTTGATGATATCATGGCAGGAAAATACGGGCCTTCCGGCGGAGCGCTCATGCTTTTTCGGACTTATCCGCGTGTTCCTTTCTGGGAACAGGTTAATGAAAATCTTCCTTTCTATACGGATACAGGACGGTTGCACGCTTATTCGGATGTGCCGGAGGCGATCGAATATGGAGAAAACTTTATTGTTCATCGCGAAGGGCCTGAAGCGACAGAGTATCTGCCGAATGTGATCGTTAGCAGCAATCCTTACATCCGTCCGAATGACTACGGAGTTCCGCTCGGTGCCGAACATTGGGATGAGCGGACAATCCGGAATGTCAAACTGCCATGGGCTGAAGTCAAAAATACAAAGAATTTTTTATGGGAGCGCGGGTTCCAATTTTACTGCATGACACCCAAAAGTCGGCATCGGGTTCATTCGCTTTGGAGCAATGTGGATTGGCATCAGATTTGGGATTCTAATTTTGGAGATCCCTTCCGCATGGACAAACGTTCCCCGGGTGTTGGCGAGCATCAAATTCACATGAATCCCGAAGCCGCGAAGGATCTTAGCATTCAAGATGGCGATTATGTTTATGTGGACGCTAACCCCGCGGACCGTCCTTATGTGGGCGCGAAGCCGGATGATCCATTCTATAAAGTTGCCCGGCTGATGCTGCGCGTAAAATACAACTCAGCTTACCCCTATCACATCGTGATGATGAAACACGGCACATACATCGCGACCGAAAAATCCGTGAAGGCTCATGAAACAAGGCCGGATGGACGCGCGCTTTCTGAGGGCGGCATGTATCAGGCAAATTTCCGTTATGGATCACAACAAAGCGTGACACGGAATTGGCACATGCCGATGCACCAAACAGACACCTTGTTTCACAAAGCAAAAGCGTTCATGACGTTCATTTTTGGTGGTGAGGCTGATAATCATGCGGTGAACACGGTGCCAAAAGAAACCTTAGTTAAAGTAACGAAGGCGGAGGATGGCGGCTTGGGTGGAAAAGGCGTTTGGGCGCCTGCTAAAACCGGATTTACACCCGCTGGCGAGAACGACGTTATGAAAAAATATCTGTCCGGCGAATTTACTAAATTTTGAGGAGAAACAATGCCAAAAAATGAGTGTGATCCCGAAGATCCGTTAGAGTTGGTAGGCGTTGAGTTGCCGGGGGCAACTGAAGGCGAATTGCATGATATGGCGCTTTGCTTTGCCGAAGAGTTTGTGCGTGAAGGCTGGGACCAGGAACGGCTCATGTGGATGTTCAAGAATCCGGTTTATCAGGGGCCTCACTTGGTGTGGAAACAAAAGGGGGATGAATTTGTGAAAAAAGTGATTCAAGAGGCGGTTCAGATGTGGCGTCCTCTCCGAACCTCTCAGCTCGTAGAGCCGGAGACGCAAGGAGGCTCTCATGCCAAAAGTATTTAATTGGCAGCTCGGACGTGAGATGGAATATCCTCACGCGGAGCATCATCCTGAATCGCAATTTGCGTTTGTCTTCAATTTGAACCGCTGTATCGGATGCCAAACTTGTACGATGGCCTGCAAATCCACATGGACTTTTTCCAAAGGACAGGAATACATGTGGTGGAACAACGTTGAAACCAAGCCTTATGGCGGTTATCCGCAGCATTGGGATGTCAAGATTCTGGATATGCTTGAAAAATCAAATCCCGATGGGCAAGTTTGGAAGGACGGAACTTTTAAAGGAAAAACGATTTTTGAAGCCGGGCCTACCGACGTGAGCAATGGCCCCAAACGTGTGTTGGGTTATCTGCCCACTGATGAAGAATGGCGTTTTCCCAACATTTATGAAGATAATGCTGTCGGGCCCAAAGGCCATGAAGCGGAATATGTGAAAGATGGCGTGAAGCTCCCGGAACACAAAACATGGTTTTTTTATTTAGCGCGTATTTGCAATCACTGTTCTTATCCTGCCTGCTTGGCCGCCTGCCCAAGAAACGCAATTTATAAGCGTCCGGAAGACGGCATTGTGTTAATTGACCAAGAGCGCTGCCGCGGATACCGCAAGTGTGTTGAAGCCTGCCCTTACAAAAAGGCCATGTACCGTCCGACCACACGGGTTTCAGAAAAATGCATCGCGTGCTATCCAAGAATTGAAGGCCGTGATCCGGATTCAAAGGGCAATCCCATGGAAACCCGATGCATGGCTTCTTGTATTGGCCAAATTCGCTTACAGGGACTTGCGAAAATAAACGAGGATGGTTCTTGGGCCGAAGACCGGCAAAACCCGCTCTATTATTTGATCAAAATCGCAAAAGTGGCTCTGCCGCTCTATCCGCAATTCGGAACTGAACCAAACGGCTACTACATTCCGCCTCGATGGGTGAACCGCGAATTTCTTAAACAGATGTTTGGGCCCGGCGTTGAGCATGCCATCGATGCTTACAGGGTTCCTGACCGGGAACTTCTGGCTGTCCTCCAACTCTTTCGAAAGGGCGAACAGATTATTTTCAAATACGACATCAAAAAAGGACCAAAGGTTTTTGAAACAGAGGTTCACGGAAAGCCGTTTACTCTTTATAACGACACCGTAATCGCGTACAACAAAAAAGGAAAAGAAATTTTCCGAACCCAGGTTGAGGAGCCATTTCATGTCAGGCCCAACATTCATCAAAACGCTATCTGAAGCTGAAAAAGTTCTTGCACGCGCATTTGGTTATCAGCTGATCAGCGCTCTTTTCCGGCATCCTGAAACCAAAGACCATTGGCTGCCTTTATTGCTTCAAACAAATTGGCTTGAGGTTTCTGATATGTGGGACTTGCCAACCACAAAGGTCATCAACGAAAAACTCCGGTTGATTCTAAAAGAACTAACGGACGGTGACGCACAGGCATGGCGCCATCAATATGAAAATATTTTTGGTCACACGGCATGCTCCAAAGTTCCTTTGTATGAACTTGAATATGGCGAAGAACATAGTTACAGGCAGCCGCAAGAATTGGCGGATATCACCGGATTTTATCAGGCCTTCGGGCTTCGCGGCACCGGAAACATTCATGAGCGTCCCGATCACATTTCGTTAGAATCCGAGTTTGTTTATGTCTTGTTGTATAAACAAGCGATCGCCCTGCGTGCCAGCGATCTTGAAAATGCTGAGATTTGCCGACAAGCTTACGAACGATTTCTTCAGGAGCATTTGGCTTTCTGGCTGCCTGCTTTAACTTACCGTATAACCAAATTCGCAAAGCCCGGGCTGCTTTATTGGCTCGCGGAATTTGCCTACGAATTTGTGACGCAGGATTGCAAAAAACGAGACCTAAGAATTGGCTCGGAAAACCTTATCGTCAGGCCCGTTGAAGAGAAAGTAGAAGCGGGCTGTGTTTCCTGTCAATTGGGCCCTCAGCCGGGAGCGCAAGGAAGTTGAGGAATTGAATATGCGAGCACAACCGCAAATAGAATTTGGAACGGATTTTATCGAAGAAACCGTATTCTTTACTGTCCATGAGCTGGAGAGGCACGGCAAGCAAACGGAACTGGTTGAACGGTTTCATCAAGAGCGAAGCCGTCTTTATGAAACATCGGCTGAGACAAATCAAAGTCAATTTGAGAAATTCTACATGGGTTTTTTCAAAGAACTTTGCCTTCAGCAGTTCTTTGAAGATGTGGCGGCCCATTTTCCGAGATTCGTAAAAGAAAATATCCGGCTTTTGATTCGCCGTTCATTTGGCAGAAAATCGGAAGGAGCAGAGTTGTTTGTTCGAGGTACTGACCGAACGATCATAACCGCCCTTCAAACGACCCGGATTTTAAACTCAAAATTTCTAAGTGGATTCTTACACCATGAATGGATGCGCATATCAGACATGCTGGATCCTGTATTTGAATATGACACCCACGCGAGCTTGAGAGGCACGAATGAAATCGAAGAAAATTTAAACCGCGATCGGTTCAGAATTTTGTGGGATCTGAGCATTGTGTCACGGCTTTTGAAAGAAGAGAACCCTTCCTACATGAGTATTGACGAATTGACTGACCGTTTTGAAAGGGTTTTCGGCACATGGTTGCCCGAAGAGCGCAGCGCTGTTTACGAAACCGTGGTTCGATCGTGGCCGGTAACGCAGAAAGTCATGATTGATTCCTCTGCGGCGGGAGATCATAAGCGAATCTCAGAGCTTGCGCCGGTCAGGTGTCCGCTCTGCCAGTTTACAAGTTATAAATTGATCCGAGATTGGGAGAATGATCGCGCGAATGTTTGCTCGGCGGCCCGAGACGATTATCCTCAATGGTCGCCTGAAGACGGCATGTGCGCGCAATGCTTCGAACTTTACAGGTCCAGGCAAAAGGTTGGGCGTTAATTATGAACCATGATGTAAATATTTCACGCGCTGAATTCCTAAGAAAAATTCCGAATATTTTTCTTGAAAGGTTTAAACCGTTTTGGGAGACAGAAAATAATCCGTCCGTCACTCCGTTGCCGGTTAACGGCGAGATTCGAATTCCAATAGTAAACATTAGTCGTTGCCTCGCATGGGGGCAAATGGAGTGCCAGCTTTGTTATTTGGCTTGTCCGTTGAGAGACAAAGCAATTGAGATGCGGGAACATAAGCCTGTCATTATTTCAGCCGGGTGCGATGGCTGTGCCATGTGTGTGGATGCATGTAAAACCATTAACAATACGCCGGCGCTCGAGATGGTGCAGGTAACTCAATAGGAAGGGGAAATTAAAATGAAGATAAAATATTTAATCTTAATCGTTTTGATCGCAGCGGTTCAAAATGTTGCGTATGCCGCCAGTGTTACGGGCAAAGTGGCTTTTGAGGGCACTGCTCCAGAGCAGGCCAAAATCAATTTGGCAGCCGATCCGAATTGCGCGGCGTTTCATCCCGATGGGTTACTTTCAGAGGAAGTGGTTGTTAATCCAAACGGGACTTTGAAGGATGTCTTTGTCTATGTGAAAGAAGGGCTTGAAGGCAAAACGTTCACTCCGCCCACAAATCCGGCCACCCTGGATCAGAAGGGATGCCACTACACACCTCATGTATTTGGAATTCAGGTGAATCAGCCGCTTGAAATTATTAACAGCGACAACACACTTCATAATGTGCATTCTCTTGCAAAAGGGAACAAAGAATTCAATTTGGGGATGCCGATTCAAGGAATGAAGCTGAAGAAAAGTTTTACCAAACCGGAGGTGATGGTTAAATTCAAATGTGATGTTCACCCTTGGATGGCTTCTTACATCGGGGTTTTGGAGCATCCCTTTTATGGTGTCACAAGCACAGACGGAACATTTGAGATTAAAGACTTGCCTCCCGGTAATTACGTCATTGAAGCATGGCACGAAAAATACGGCGCTCAGTCACAAAGTGTCACCGTCGATGCGGCCGGAACAAACGCTAATGCTGAGTTTAAGTACGTATCGTAGGCAGTTTTCTAATTTAAGCATGAAAGAAGGTGATTGAAATGTTTGGTTTAGGAATGCCGGAATTGGTAATTATTTTTGCGGTTCTGCTGCTTCTTTTCGGGGGCAGCAGGATTGTGGGAATTGCCAAGGGATTGGGGTCATCTCTTAAGGAATTTAAGAAATCCTTAAAAGACGCTGATCCGACCGAAGAATTAAAAAAATAGCAATAAAAAGCTCCGAGTTTTAGAAGCCTAAGTCTGTTGATTAAAAGATACGGCGCTAAAACCGGTTCGGGGCATCAAGGAAACAAGATGCCCTCCTCGTAACTGCCGGAAAAGGCAGGTCTTTGATTAAACGGCGGTCCGCCACAAAACGCGGCGGATTCGTCAGCCGGTTGATACCGGCAAGTCGAAGATTTGGAAAGGAGCTATCTGAAAACTAAGAGTTTAGATAGCCAACTTTTTCTTAATCGAGGAAAGTTGGCTCTTTTATTTTTGGGTCACAATTATATGGAAAGAATCAGAGAAATAAAAACAATGAGCGATCAGCCACAGCCTTTGCAAATGCACCTGGATGAAATCAGGAAGAGGTTTTTGGTTTGTCTCTTCTTTATCGCGGTATTTTCGGTCCTGTGTTTTGTTTTTATGGATCAGATTTTAGGACTGCTCAAGCGTCCCGCTCAGGGCGAACTGAATCAGCTTGCCGTATTCAGCCCTACTGCGGCGATTGTTTCATTTATGACCATTGGAGCTGCGGGAGGCTTAATTCTTTCAATGCCTGTTTTGCTCTATCAAATATGGATGTTTATTGTGCCGGCTTTAGCGCCTGAATCACGAAAGAAAGGCCTGGCGTTTATAAGTTCCGGGACGTTTTTATTTTCAGCGGGCGCTTGCGTGAGTTACTTTTTTCTGTTGCCGGCATCGCTTCGTTTCTTATTAAACATTGGGAAAGATGAACTTGTGTTTCTGATTTCGCTGGATGCCTATGTTTCGTTTGTATTACTGCTGGTACTTGGCGGCGGAATTATATTTGAAATGCCTATGGCGGTTTTTGTGTTTTCAAAGCTGGGGTTATTGACGGCCGGGCAAATGCTCAAAGGATGGAAAATCGCCATCGTCTTGATTTTAGTCGGAGCCGCTTTTCTGACACCAACACCTGACGTGGTGAATATGATGCTGATGGCAATTCCGATGTTTATTTTATATTTGATTTCAATCAGTGTTGCGCGATTTGCCGAAAGGAATCACTAAAATGGCGACAGCGCTTATAGATTCTTACGGAAGAAGAATTAATTATTTACGAATATCGTTGACAGATGCCTGCAATTTTAAATGTGTTTATTGCGTCCCCCCGAACGGATTTTCATCCATCGAGCGTTCGTGCTATTTAAGCCGAAAAGAGATTGTCCGTTTTGTCCATTTAGCCGGCACGGTTGGGATTGAGCGGGTTCGTTTGACAGGCGGCGAGCCCCTCTTAAGGCATGACATCGTGGAGATTGTCCGGGATATTAAAAAAGAGACATCTATCTGCGATCTGTCGATTACAACAAACGGCAGCCGATTGCGGCCTCTTTTGAAACCACTCAAAGAAGCGGGGCTTGATCGTATCAATATCAGCCTCGACAGCCTGGATCCGGAGCGTTTCAAACAAGTGACGTTTTCAAATGCCTATCATCAAGTCCTGGAATCAACCCATGGCGCGCTTGAGATAGGGTTTCCAGTAAAATTGAATATGGTAGCTTTGAAGGGGTTAAGCGAGGAAGAGATTATTCGATTTGTCCAGCTTGCGGTTGACTACCCGCTTGAAGTGAGGTTTCTCGAATTTATGCCGCTCTGTGGTTCCGGCTGGTATCCGGATTTGGTTTTTCCGATCGCTGATATCCGAAATATTGTCGGTCATCGATTTTCTCTGGAGGAAGAAGCAAGCCGGAAAGATCAAGTGGCCCAGACATTTTTGATTACAGGGGGGAAGGGCAAAGTCGGATTTATCGCCTCGCTCACCGAATCTTTTTGCGATCAATGTTCAAGAATGCGCATGACGGCGGACGGCAGGATACGGCCTTGCTTGTTTTCTGAAATCGAAGTCCCTTTGGGTGAGCTTCTCCGTCAGGAAGCTGCGGATGAATACATTATTTCGGGGCTTCGAGAGTCAGTACGGATTAAGCCCGCCGGCAATCAATTTCGTCATCAGCCATTTGCTGTGAATAGCCAAGAGCCATCAAAATATGACAACGCCTCAGCTGCGATTGTGATGCGAAGTTTGGGAGGATGAACTTTTAATGAAATCCGTATCCGATAAAATAACAACAGCACGTTCAGCTAAGGCCGTCTCAGTCATTATCGCCAGGCCCGAGACCATCGAGCGCTTAAAAAATAATGATCTGCCCAAGAAGGATGTTTTGTCGGTGGCACGTGTTGCTGGTATTCAGGCTGCTAAGAAAACATTTGAACACATTCCTTATTGCCATCCTATTCCCATTGATTTTGTTGAGATCAATTTTGATGTTCAAACGGACCGTGTCCTGGTCAGCGCGGAAGTTGGAGCGACCTGGAAAACGGGAGTTGAAATGGAGGCATTGTGTGCGTCATCAATTACGGCACTTACCATTTATGACATGCTGAAGCCGGTGGACAAGGATATGGAAATTGTTTCAACCAAACTTGTTTCAAAGCGAGGCGGAAAAAGCGACTTTACTGAAGTGCTCCCGTCCGGTTTTAAGGCTGCTGTTTTAGTAACCTCAGACGGCACTCATCAAGGAACACGGCAGGATAAATCGGGTAAAATTATTCAAGAAAAACTAAAAGAGTATGGCGTTCAGCCGCTTTATGAAATTCTTCCGGATGAAAAAGATTTAATTTGCGCGAAACTTCTCAAGTGGTGTGAAGAAGGCGTGCGTTTGATTTTAACCACGGGCGGCACCGGCCTCGGCCCGCGGGATGTGACGGTCGAAGCCACGCGCCAGATTATGGAGCGCGAAATCCCCGGCATTATGGAAGCCGGCCGCGCTTACGGTCAGGCGCGCACGCCTTACGCCATGCTATCGAGAGGGCTTGCGGCGCAAAAAGGAAATACAATTATCATTAACTTGCCTGGTTCTTCGAACGGAGTCCGTGAAACACTGAATGCGATCTTTCCATCAGTGCTGCACGCCTATCCGATGATGGGCGGAGGAGGGCACTGATGCTCGCGTTACCGTTCTGGATTTTTCCGGCTTTTTTTGTGACGGCGCTTATCTATGCAACTGTAGGTCTTGCGGGAGGATCGTCTTACCTTGCTTTCTTGGCGCTGACACGCTTGCCGCTGGCTGAAATAGCCGCAATCGCGCTTTTTTGTAATTCAGTAGTCGCCGCAGGCGGTGTTTGGCATTTTTCAAGAGCGGGAAAAATGCGTTTTAAAATGCTGCTGCCTTTTCTAATCACTTCAATTCCGGCTGCTTATTTGGGCGGTTTGTTCAAAACGGAAGAATCAATGCACCGAATCGTGCTCGGTTTATGTCTTTTTCTTGCGGCGTGGCGGATATGGTATGGAAACAGCGGCGCCTCGGTTCAAACGCGCAGAACAACGGGAACTGTCTTTTGGGTAACAGCACTTTTGACCGGAAGCGGACTTGGATTTTTCTCAGGGTTTTTGGGGATCGGTGGAGGAATTTTCCTTAGCCCGCTTTTGATTCTTGCGGGCTGGGCGACTGCGAAAGAGTCGTCCGCCGCCGCCGCGCTTTTTATTTTATTAAATTCGGCAGCCGGATTGGCCGCGCGCTGGCCGTTTCTTCAGGCTCATTTTCAGGAGTGCATGGTTCTCGGCGCGGTGGTTTTCATAGGCGGCCAATTGGGGTCACGGGCAGGCGCTTATCATTTGCCAGATGCATTCATGCGTAAATTGACAGCCGGTTTTATTTCATGGGTAAGTCTGCGTCTTTTATGGATGGCGTTATGATTTCTCCTTTTGAGGCAAAAGTCCTTATTCGGAAGCACACGGTTCGCCTTACGGCCCAAAAAGTTCCGCTCTCCGAATGCTTTGGGTCCGTCCTGGCTGCTGATGTGACGGCGCCTTTTGCGATGCCGATTGCGGATAACTCAGCGATGGATGGTTACGCTATTCGCTCTTCCGATACTGCGAAAGCGAATCGAAAATCTCCGGTTTTTCTTAAAATTTCAGGAACGCTGAAAGCCGGCGATTCAAAGCAATTTTATGTAGCGGCCAAAACCGCTTGCCGAATTATGACAGGCGCTTTTATTCCGCAGGGCGCAGATGCCGTGATTCCAAAAGAAGACGTGGTTATCGCGAATGGCGGCATTTCTATCAACAGTCCCGCGCTGCCGGGCCGGCACATTCGCTGGCAAGGCGAGGAAGTTAAAAAGAAACAACTTTTACTGCGTAAAGGAACTGTGCTGGATCCGGCGGCGATCGGAATTCTGGCGAATTTTGGACGTGCTACGGTTTTGGTTTATCCGAAGCCCAAAATTGCGGTTCTTGCGACCGGAAACGAACTTATCCCGCCCGGAAGAAAATTAAGCCGCGGAAAAATCTACGATTCAAATTCCTGGATGGTGTGCGCGGCGCTCTATCAAATGGGCATCAGGCCGTTCCGCGTTTTCATGCTCCGGGATGAAGCGAAGTCGGTTAGGGATGCCGTTCGAAAGTCGCTTCGGATATGCGATTGTCTTATTCTACTCGGCGGAGTTTCTGCGGGGGATTATGACGTGGTCAAGGAAGCTCTCGCGAGCGAAGGCGCAAAAACAATTTTCTCGAAGGTGAGCCAGAAACCGGGAAAACCGCTGTATTTCGGCCGCAAGGGCAGGAAAATAATTTTTGGGCTGCCCGGCAACCCGGCCGCGGTTTTCACTTGTTTTTACGGATATGCTTATCCGGCGCTCCTGCGGATGGCGGGGTATCCAAGGCCGGAACTGGTGAAAAAAAATGTAAGAGTAGAAGGCGTTGTGTCATGTGATCCAAAGCGGCATTTGTTTCTGAAGGCAAGAGTTTTGAATGGAAAACGCCCGGAGCCCTTAGCCGCGCAAATTCTTTCGCGTCAGGCTTCGCACATGCTCTCGTCTTTGGCAGATACCGATGGATTTCTGAGAGTTCCGGCAGGCAGAAATAGGGTGCGAGCGGGCCGGCAATTTCAAATGGATTTTTTACCGTACAAAATTCACAAGTAGGAAAAAAGATGAAAATCAAAGTCATGTACTTTGCCCAATTGGCGGAAGCGGCCGGTGTGAGTGAGCAGGAGGTGGAGCTGAACCGTTCCGTCACGATAAGCGAATTCATTGAGGATTTTCTGAGTCGGCCGGTTTTTCAAAAATGCCGGCAGCTTCCTTTTCTTTATGCGGTTAATGAAGAGTTCGCAAAACCGGAAACGCGGATTGAAGACGGTATCACACTTGCCATTCTTCCGCCGGTTGCGGGAGGTTAAGATGCATGTGACACGCGAAGTAATCGACATCGCTTCTTTCACGGCTTTGAAACCTGCCGAAGATTGCGGTGCTTCGGTTTGTTTTTTCGGCTGGGTCAGGAATCATCATCAAGGGCGTCTGGTGGCCAGGCTGAAATACGAATGTTATGAAACTCTTGCCGAAAAAGAAATCGGCCGTATCGCGGAGGAAATTCGTGGAAAATATCAGTGCCGTCATGTTCAAGTTTTACACAGGATTGGGATGATCGAAATCGGCGAGGCCGCGGTTGCCATTTGTGTAAGCTCTGCGCATCGGGACGCCGCTTTCAGGGCGTGCCGGGAAGTGATTGAACGCATTAAACAAACTGTGCCGATCTGGAAACAGGAATTCTATGACGACGGAACCTCAGAATGGGTTTTGTGTTGTGATCGTCAGGAGGTTGCGAGTGAATTTTAAAGGAATTGTGTTTGCTGGCGGGAAAAGCAGCCGTTTCGGAGAAGATAAAGCGCTTGCGAAATGGCGGGGAAAAACACTGCTGGAAATCGCGGTTAATCTGCTTGGGGGGCTTTGTCTTGACCCGGTAGTGATTGCAAATCCAAGCAGAAATTATTCCTTTTTGCCGTGCGCCGTGATTGACGATTTAATCCCCGAGAAAGGGCCGCTTGGAGGCCTCTATACTGCCTGCTCGGTTTTCCCGGGCACGCGGCTGCTTATCTTAACTTGCGACATGCCTTTTCTAACCGAAGAGATTTTGAGAGAGTTGATGGAAAAGCACCGAAGTTTTGATGAGGTTACCGTGTTCGGTCCGGCGCAACCCTTCCCTGGAATTTATAGCGCTTATCTGAAATCAACTGTTCAAGATTATCTTGAATTAGACTGTTTAAGCATGAAATTGTTTCTAACTAACATCAGGGACAAACGTGTTTTAAGGGCAGAGCTTGATTCGCAAGTTTTTAAAAATGTAAATCACCGGGAAGATTTGAGTTTGACGGCCGGTTAATACAATTCTAAAATTATAACGAAAAACATTTAGGAGAGGAAAATGACTCAAACAGAAAAAATATCAACTTTTTTTGAAAAAGATCATAGCAGGCTCGATAGCTTATTTAAGCAATTCCAAGCAAATAAATCCTCTGATTTTGCTTTAGCGAAAAATTGCTTTAAAGAATTTATGTTTGGGCTCAAGCGTCATATTGTTTGGGAAGAAGAAATACTTTTCCCTATCTTCGAGGAGAAAACAAGCATGAAGGATTCGGGGCCGACAGCCGTGATGCGTTTTGAGCATGATTTAATCAAAAGAGAACTGGATGGTATTCACAAAAAAGTGAAAGCTGGCCATATCAATACCGAGAATGAAGAAGCATCTCTTCTGGAAATCTTAGTGCAACACAACTGTAAAGAGGAAGGCATTCTTTATCCGGCAATGGATCAGCTGTTAACACCGCCCGAAGTTAATATGGTATTCGAGAAAATTGAAAAGAATTTAGCCGAGCAGCAGCCAGCCTGCTGCGATCTGCATTAAAAGGAGCATATTGTGAAAAAATTATTGTTAACCACTGTTTGTAAACCACTTGGGCCGAAACACGGTGATTCAGAATCGGTTGGTTATGAACTTTTACACGGTCAAGTTACGCGCGCTCAGGGGATTTTCTCGCTCCGCTCGGTCATTCATCATTTTTCGCTCGAATATATTGCTCACAACTTGGAAACTCCGACCGTTGTGCTTCAATATCCGTCCGAAAAGGAGTTTATCCGCGAACTTAAAAATAATAATTATGATTTTGTCGGCCTTTCCTTTGTTTTGAGCACGCTTCACCGCATGAAACGGATGTCGGCTCTTGTTCGAAAGTATTCGCCAAATTCAAAAATTATTCTCGGCGGTTACGGAACAGTTTTAACAGACGCCGAACTTTCACCCTACGGTGACTTTATTTGCCGCGAAGAGGGAATTGGATTTTTGAGGCGAGTTTTGGGAGAGCCCGAACTTCCGATGCCGTACGATCATCCGGTGATTACAAATGGGCTCAAAGTATTTTCACTTCCGATCGGCAACAACGGAATGATTTTTGGCGGGCTTGGATGCCCCAACGGATGCGATTTTTGCTGTACGTCACACTTTTTCAAACGAAAACACGTCCGGTTACTCCCCGAAGGCGATGATATTTTCCACGTGATACAGAAATACCGCCGGCAAGATCCCAAAATGAAATTTACTGTCTTGGATGAAGATTTTCTTCTTAATCAAAAACGCGCGCGCCGATTTTTAGAGTTGGTTCGTGAATCTGGTGAAGCCCCGCCTTCCATGTTTGTATTTGGAAGCATCAAAGCGCTGTCGCAGTATGACATTCGCGAGCTTCTTGAAATGGGCATTACCGGTGTTTGGATCGGATACGAAGGAAAGCGCTCCGGTTATGCAAAACAGCAAGGCCGCGATCCGGCGGAACTTTTCAAAGAGTTCCGCAAATACGGAATTACCATTTTGGCGTCGATGATCATTGGTTTTGATTATCAAACACCCGAAGTGATCAATCAAGAACTTAACGAACTGATGGATCTTCACCCAACGTTTTCGCAGATTCTTATATACGGGCCAACTCCCGGAACGCCCTTTTACGAACGGATTCAAAAAGAAAATCGGCTCATTCCGGAGCTCCAACGTGACCGCGATGCTTATTATAAGAAGTGCACCGGATTCTACGGGATGGTCCAGCACCCGTCTTTATCAAGCGAGGAGCTTCAATCTTTGCAGCGAAAATGCTTTGATATTGACTTTAAAGTGTTAGGGCCTTCTCTGATCAGGGCAGTTGAAAACTGGTTCTTGGGTTATCAAAAATTAATTGGCGACAAAAGTGAAATTTTAAGAAAACGAGCCGAAATGTATAAAAAAGATATTTTGGATTCGCTCCCCATTTTTTTAAGCGCTCAGGTTTTAGGCCCGTCGGAGGCAGCGCGTCGGCACGCTCGCGAGCTTTACAAAATGATTACCAAAAAGTTTGACGTAAGCGTGTTTCAAAACACAATCAAATCTTGGGCGATGCTTGCGATGGCATATTGGACATCTTTGTGTCTAAAAAAGGATTGGTTTCAGCATCCGCGCCTGACGCGGCTTGAATTTCGAACGCAACATTAGGTTCTGTTGATATTTGCAATTTATTCCTTCTCCCACTTGGGGGAGAGGGGAAATTAACGAAGTGTCAACAGAACCTTAGGAGCTCAAAATGAATTTTAAAGCCGTCCGCTCATCGTTTGCGCCCTTTATTTTTGTATTCATAGCTCATTGGGCGATACCGGGATTTGCTTCTACGTTCGGAGTGTACGGATCTGGGCCCCAAATTGAACAATCGGACGAATGGGATAAGTTTTTCGATTCATGGGCAAAGCCCATCTCTCTAGGCTCAGAGCAATTCAAGATCAAGTTTAGCGGTGAATCTCGTTATCGACTTGAGCTCAAAGACAGTTTTAATTTCAGCCGCAAATACGAAGATGACGTTCTTAATTTATTCCGCAATCGGCTTGGCGTACAAATCGAAGCAGGTTCTAACGTCACTTTTTTCGCTCAAGGCCAAGATTCCGAAAGTTTCGCAAGGCAAAGAGCAAACCGTTCGTCATCTTTCGTAAATCGCCTGGATTTGCATCAACTTTATGTGGAAGCAAAAAGCCCGATCAAAGAAATTCCGCTTACCATTAAAGCAGGCCGTCAAAAACTCATGTATGGCGACCAACGATTTGTGGGACCGCTTGATTGGTCGAATGTATCACGCGTGTTTGATGCGGTGAAAACCGTTTGGAAGTGGAGCGAGAAAGTTCAAACCGATTTTTGGTATTCACAAGTGGTTCCTATTAATAGAAGCCAGGCTGACTCAGCGGATCACAGCAACCACTTTTGGGGCGCCTACATTGCAACCAAACCGATCGTTGATCATATTTTTGATATCTTCTTATTAGTAAGACACGACGAGGATAACGAGCTTCCGGGTGAGCGCAGCTATCAGAAAGGCCAGCTCAAAGAATATACGGCCGGAAATTTGTTAAAAGGAAAAAAATACGGATTTGACTACGGAATCGAATGGGCTTATCAATTTGGGTCAAAATCACATAATTTAATTGATGCATTTGCGTGGCACAGCGAGCTTGGCTACACGTTCTCAAAAATTATGTGGAAACCATGGATTGGCGCCGAGTTTAATCATGGCTCGGGCGATGAAAGTCCCAGTGACGGCCGCGCCGGCAATTTTGATAATTTGTTTCCCACCAATCACATCTATTACGGTTATATGGATTTGGCAAGTTTGCGCAATATCAATCATGTGAAGGTGGGCGTATCGGCTAAACCAACCGAGAAAATTAAATTAGCGGCTGATTATCATTTCTTTTTTCTGGATACCAATCAAAGTCCGTGGTTTAATTCGGGTCAAACAGCGATTCGCGCGGCCAATACAAACGCAAGCACAGACATCGGCAGGGAAATCGATCTAACATTTTGGTATCAAATGAGCAAGCATTTGAAATTGTTAATCGGATACGGATATTTTTCGGCGGGCCCTTTTGTCAAAGATACCGGATCGGACACAAACGCGAATTTCTTTTATGTTCAGCCAACAATCGCATTCTAACATCGTCTTCGATCGAATGAATCGTGACAGCGGAAGTTGCTAATGAGGTTTTCTCCGATCGTGTTTTCCATTTTGTTTACTTTATTTCAAACGCTAGTCGCGAAAGACGGAGTGATTCCCGCTAGGTTAGAATTACACCAAACCGATCAAACAGGAAAAATATCGTCTTTTTTTGAAAAAGATCACGCTCGATCTGATCGATTATTTCATGAATTTTTAGAAACAAGAAAGAGGGATCACAAGCAAGCTCGATCTTGGCAATTCCGGTGATGGCACCCGCCGAAGGGATTTTGGCAGAGGTCTTGGTTCAGTATAATATCAAGGAAGAAATATACCGTATCCGGCCATCGACCGCCTGCTTTCTGAAGATGAAACGAGAGCCGTTTTTATCAAATGCAGGAAATAAAGTCAGACGGCGGCTCTTGCTGCGGTCTTCATCATAAAATCAATGAGCAATGAATTGGAACGTTGCATAAAGAAACAAAAAGCGACGCGGTGTCCGAGTCAATAGAAAATTGTCCTGAGTCAAAATGAATTGTCAATCTCATTGGGAAGGTATTTACAAAACAAAGAATGCGAACTGCGTTAGCTGGTTTAAGCCGCGTTTGTCAAAGTCTCTTGAATTTATATCGGGAACAAAAATTGATAAGTGCGAGCCTATCATTGACGTTGGCGGTGGGGCGTCAACGCTTGTCGATGATTTATTGAGTGAAGGCTTCATGAACATTACCGTGCTGGATATTTCCTCCGAATCTCTTGAAGTTTCTAAAAAGCGCTTAGGTAAAGACGCCTCCAACGTATATTGGGTGACCGATGACATTATAGCAGTAAATCTTCCAGAAAATCACTACTCGCTTTGGCATGATCGCGCTGTTTTTCATTTTTTGACGAACCCTGCGGATAGACAAAAGTATAAGAGGATTCTTGTCCGGTCTTTAAAACCCGGAGCGTTTGCCGTTGTCTCTTCTTTTTCTTTGAGTGGCCCAGCAAAATGCAGCGGACTTGACGTTGTCCGCTATAGTTCGGAGACTTTGTTGAGCGAATTTGGATCTGATTTCCGACTGCTCCATAGTGAGACCGAAAACCACAAAACCCCTTTTGACACGGCGCAGAAATTTGTTTATTGCCTCTTTCGAAAAATTTGATACCACTCTTTCTCAAGTACAAGATTTGATGCCAATCACACGCATTATGTATTCATGCTCCGGTTGTTCTTCCGTAACACATTGGCAAACAGTATTGCTGTGTGGTGGTACCGTGAGAGGGTCTTGCAACGATGTCTTGCATCGGCGTGTGGGAGGCGCAGGGTACCATGCCTTGTAAAAATGGCAAAATCAGCTGACATTATTACCGGAATCGATGGTCGCCAGCTCAGTTGTGTCAAGGCATATCGCAAACAACAGGAATTGATGTAACTTACCACTATGGGCTCTGCCATTTAGGCGTCGCTAAAAATTTCATTAAGTCCCCATCCAGAAGAGGCGGAACAAATTTATCAGACAATCCTGGGAAATTTAAGATCAAAGCGTCTTATTTGATCCAATCAGAATCATTGATCTGAGGCATGCCTGTTTTGAAGTGTGACATACGTCACAGCAGGGAAAAGGTATTTTAGTATATATTCTGTCATACAGGAGGAGAATCCAAAAGTGTTGCATACCAGTTCAGTTGCAGGAGAGGGCGTGAAAAGAATTACGTTAAAGAATATTTGCGGACAAGAAAGAGAGAGCCTTTTAGAAAAAGTAGAGCTTTTGGATCACTTCAATCAAAAGCTTAATTTTGAAGGCAAGCTTCATATTGAAAAAAATGCAAAGGAGGCGTGGAGACTGGTGAACTTTTTTTGCGGGAAAATCAAAGAATATGTCAAAACAGAAGAAAAAGAGATTTTTCCAGCACTCGAGAATCATTTGTCGCAATATGATTGCATGTTTCTCCACTTTCGTGCGGAGCACGAAACCCTCTTGAATGAGCTTTCTCGGCTCAGGCGTTTACTGCAATCCTTAATAAAAAACATCCGAAGTTCAAAAAGTTCTGAAACGAGAAGAAGGATTCATCAGAGAGGCTTGTATGTGAGCCATTTGCTGCGGCACCATTTGAAATCTGAGAGGAATTATCTGAGCGAAGCGATTCATCAGAAGCTTGCTCCTGAAGAACGGAAAAAGATCATCTCGCGGTTAAAGATGCTGTGAAGAATGTGAAGAAATAGTGGTGGAATCAGAAAAACCCACGAAGGATTCTCCGGCATATCTATTGAATCGTGCGATAAATTCCTGTGATCGGGTGTATCCATTCAATATCAGAAGCAGAAAGCACCAGCGGTGGAAAAGACGAATTTAAGGCAGTTAAAATAAACTTCTTTTCCTCTTTGTGGCAGTTCCGAATAACGACCCCCAATTCTTTTACCTTCGTAATCACGAGCTTACCGTGAAATGAGCTTGAACTCTCTTTGGTGTGACAAATCAGATAGTCTTTCGGCTGAATCAAAGACAACATAGCTTCATCTTGAGCTTCGAAGACAAAGGGAGTTGCTTTCTCGGTTTTTTCAAAAGAAAGCGTCCAGTTTTCATGGGGTTTCTTTTGAATTAGAATTTGAACGAGCGGGTCTTTTGTGTCATGAGGTTTCATTAATGGAAGCGACATCGCAAGCTTTTCTACTTTTGGAAGTTCTTTCTTTTTGCGGTGTGTCACCTTTTCAAAAAGCGAGTCGAGTTCCTTGAATATTTTATCTTGTTGTTTTTGCAAATGTAAATCCCGAAATCTAATCAATTGGAGATTCACATATTCGTTCAGGGCGGCTCCGATTTGCTCCGTGAAACCTGTTTTGCTTTCAATCCTTTCTTTTGCGCCGTACGGTGCTTTCTTCAAGATTTCAATAAACTTTCTATTCTCCGGCGTATCTTCAATGTATTCGGGCCGAGGCAGTGCATCCAGCAGGATTTTGCTCGTCCCGGGAATTGCTTTTCCAAAATACCCCTTTGCTTCTTTAGGTGCACGGTCTCGGTAGGAAACAAAAAGAAGCTCTTTTTTATCCAGCTGCAACGCTTCGGCAAGTTTTAAGACCGTTTCTTCTTCCGGATTCCGGTCTCCTTGAATGATCTTATAAACGTAATCTTTGGTAATCCCCGCAAGCTCTGCGGTGCGTTCATAGGTGAGATTTAAAGAATGCATCCGGTCTTTCACGATCTTTCCAAGTTCTGTCCCCATAATCAGTTAGCTCCGTTTACCCAAATAGTATACTATTAGAATAATAAGGTCAAGAAAAAAGTTTAAAATAATGCTTGACATATAATACAACTAGTATTATACTTCATCCTAGGAAACCCGTCTGCCTGTTGAGCGGCCGCTTAAGGCCAACAACCTGACAGGCGGGAGAAGTTTGTAAAAGTGGAAGCTGAATGTTGTGATAAAAGCCCAACCGGGCGCTGATTTCTGGTCTTCTCATAGACCCAATCCATTAAAGCGCTCAAACTGGTTCGGCAAAGGTAATGTTCGGCCCGCACAGTGAGGCGATAAAGCCTCTGTCCCAGCGTTCCATTGAGGAAATTAAATCTTAATGGTGTTGCTGGGACTGGTTTTGACTTCCTTAAGAATTATTAATGGAAAGTCAAACCTGTTCTGTGGAGACAAGACTTCCACAAATCGCAGGGCATTCCTCTACCCGTTAATCAAGAGAGGAAGCCTGACGGAAAAGATCAAAGTTCTACTTTTCTGCAGGTGATTTTGGAAGGAGTCACACGCGATGAAAAACACCTTTGCCGAACGCAAGGATTCTATTCAATTAAAACCCAGAGACTTGGAGATCTTCCGATTCATTCAAGCGAATGGAGCTAAGACTTCGAGTGAATTATCCAGTGCTTTCTGGAATGAGAAATCAAGGAAAGCCCATGCCGGTTTCCAAAGAATCAGGAAATTAATTGAAGCAGGGTTTCTTTGTCATGGAGACCCAAGATTGCTTCACCTCTCTGACGTTGCCAAAGCGTTAATTGCCAAGAAGGAAAACGCTTCTGGTGTAGAGGGGGTCAAGCAGGATGGTTAACCATAAAGAAAAAAAATCCGTTTCTTTCGTTTTCTCTCACCTCTCGGAAGAAGAAAGGATTGATGAAGCTTGCGAGCTTCTTGCCATCGGGGTCTTAAGGCTCGCCCAGAAAAGAGGGCTTCTCGAAAGCCAAACTTCAAAGGCAGAAACTCAAGAAAAAGAAGCCCTACACAAAAGCGGATGTTTGAAGAAGGAAAATGTAAAAGTGGAGACAGTTTTATGATTGAAAATCAAATCAAAACTGCTTCCTTTTTTATTTTTTCGATCCCCATTGGTATATACGCCGTACCCCGTATATGGGAAGGTACAGTTTGAACGCTCCCGCCTTCTGACGCCACTCGCACCTGGCGGTGCGAGATACCGAAGACCTAACTCTCTCTTCCTTGGGATTCGGAGATAGTTAGGTCTTCGGTGGCTTAGTGGCGGGAGCGTAAATTATATTGAAAGGAGATTGATTGATCATGGATTCTACACAAGAGGTTATTAATAAATGGAAGTTTGTGGTGTTAAATGATAGGGATATTTTGTTATTTAAGACAATTCTCGAGCAGAAGTTTTTGACACGAGTTCATGTGATGGAGCATGTTTTTGAAGGCAAGAAAAGCTATGCAGAGATTAGAATCAGAAAACTCAAGATGTTCGGGTATTTGAAAGCTGTCAGAGATTTTGTCAAGGAGCCCGAAAGTTACCTTCTGACAGAACTCGCTGTAGAGGCGCTTAGGGAAAGGGGCTATGTGATCAGAACGCTGGGTTTTGGTGTGAAGCCAGGCGTTACCTTGCCCGAACCTCAAACTGAAATCGAGCGCGCCTGCTATGAGCATGACGTGAAAGTCACAAACATCCGATTCCTGTTTGAAAGCCTTGGGTTTTGCGAGGATTGGCAGAGTGAGAAAGTGCTCAAATTGGGCCAGCAAGGGGAACACAAAGTGCCGGATGGGTACTTCACCGTCAACGGCAAAGGAATTGCCGTTGAATTTGAGCGCAGGAGTAAAAACCTTTCCACCTACCGGAAGATTTTTAGCGTCTACACCCGGGACAAGAAAATTGACTACATCTTCTACATTTGCGGCGACCTCTCCATCCGAAAGAAACTCATGGGATTGATTCAAAGAGAGGGATGTTCAAAAACAATCTGTCTCGCTCTTTACGACAATTTGATGGGGCAAAAGGAGGACGCCGCTTTCAAAACCTCAAGGGGTGAATTTAAACTCAAGGCAGTGCTGGGATCATGAAAAGATTCATTTTCTTTCCCTACCGCATCTTCCAGTTTATTGTCAGAAATCTTGGCAGTGGGGTATTACCCCTAATCCTTGGTGGATTTCTCCTCATCTATTTTTATGGTGAAAACATCTTCGTTCGCTGGCTCTTATGTTATTTCACGATTGGCCTTACGCTTGCCTTCATGCTTTTTGATATCAAAAAGTGGAAGATAGAACAAGTAAAGGCAAAGGTTGATCAAAATCCAGGCCTTTCCCTTTTTGGCCTTGATCTTGTGACAGGCAAGATGATGGCCGCCGATTGTTATGTGGATGACGCGATCTTTGAAATTCTTGGGAGTGACAAGTATCTTCGCGGCATATTGCCCCGCTTCATTGATGCTGACGTGCAAAGAAAAGAAGCAGTGATTGTCATTGCCCCACAAGATGAAAATAACCTACTTGAGGAATTAACGAAGGTATTCAGAGACAGAGAAAAACCCGAACAAATAAAACCCTTCTTTTATTACTCATCAAGCTGCCCCGATCTTTCTGCAAGCTATTCGCCTTTTTACAGACTGAGTATCCAATGCCTCTCATCATGGCTTGCGCTCAATGAGAAAGAACGGGCTATTCTTGAAGAGTTTCTGCCCTCACTTGAATCTACTGGAAGGCTCTTTGATCTTGAAGATATCCTGCTTCTTCTTGAAAACAAAAAAGCGCTTCTTGTCTTGGGCGATAATCAAAGACTCGTTCACGGAAACTACCTCCCACAATTTGACATGATTTGGAAAAAACGGCAGCTGCTTGCCCAAAAACTCAAAGGGTTTCGTGAATCCTTCGACTTTGACTATGACGCGATTACCAGAGCTTGCCCTTTTGATTTAAGAGAGATAGTCACTCGAAGGGAAAAACATCTTTTGATTGAACTCCCGCAAGAAAAGAAGCCGTTTGACGCCTACCTTTTGAGCCAGCTCCTTTGTGAAATTGATCAACATTACCAATCTTATGGCTCTGAAAAACCTGGTGTTTATGTGCTTTATCCTGAAAAGCTTTCCAATTACTTGAAAGAAAGGGATTTTGAACTTCTGCGATATAAAACCACGCTCCGCATCTTTTCAACCGGATTTTATTTCCCTCAAAGAAGACGTGACGAGCAGCAAACCATTTTCCTTCCGGGTTGCACCTTTAACAAGGAAGTTTTGAGCGATTGGGATTACAAATTCTTTCAACAAGCGCTGGACGATGAAAAGAAAAACCTCAAGCAAAATACAAATCTCAAATCACTCATCCACGAAGAAACTTATGAAGCGGCCAAAACTATTGCCACTGAACTCCGACTTGAGATTGCCTGCGGATTTTTCAGGTATTACGACCGTGAGAGCCATTCCCATAAAGTAAAAGTCCATTGGTTTTATCCAGCATCCAAAACCCCGGGCAGGATGGAATATGAACCCTATCAAAAGCGTTACAAACCAGAGGACATGTTGAATCTCAAACAACTTGTCACCAAACTCAAATATGACCCTTCCCAATATGACCCCGCCGTGGTAGACATTATTCATGATTTGAAGCCAAAAAAGTCAGTGAGGGAGAAATAAAGTGGTTCTGTTGAAATCTTCAATTAAAAATAAAATCAAGAGACCCAGTTGAAGGCCCCGATGAATGTTGTAAATGATCCCCAAGAGGAATACGTCGTGAAATCTCAGTTCGTCGATTCTGGTCAAAAGGTAATTGCTGAATTTGCGCTTCATCACCGAGATACAACCCTCGACTTTTGCTCGTTGACGATAGAAGACTTTGGGAAAAGAACGAATGAGCTCGCGAACACGGGGGTTTCTCATGCGCTGAGGACCACCGGCACCTATCTGAATGGCGTCCTTGGCTTTGAGATTGGAACGCACATACCGGTGATTGGCCAAAGAATCGTAACCGCGATCCAAAGCCAAAGCACGGATTCGGATCCACGAAGGTTTTTTCTGAACGAGAGGCCTGAGATCCTTGAAATCTCCAGCCGGACCCCAGCGGATGTGTTGCGCAAAAACCAACAAAGTTTTTGCTTCGATCAGAATGTTGTGTTTGACATAAGGCCGGCAAGGGCTGCCTCTCTTGGGTTTCCTGAGATACCATCGACTGCCGACGTAGTGAGGTCCGGCATTGGAGAGCTGGTAGCCAGTGCTGTCGCCCAATGTATCGCGTTTGCCTTCCAGCGCTTTTTTCAAATCTTTCAGAAGATAGGCAAAAAGCTTTTCCAGAACTTTTCGGCCCAAGCGCTTGTAAAACTTCTGGAGTGTCGAATAATCTGGCGCTTCGAGCAACCCCAACAATTCCCGAAGTCTCGGATTTGCCAAAACTTGTTCTTCCGTTTGTCTGTACGTCCATTTGTTATACCGTTTCAAAAGCAAAAGCTGACATTGCCGATATGTTTTCTTAGAAAACTTACTCGAATAATCTTTCACTACCTTCTGGCAAAGCTCAAAGCTTACCAGAATAAACTGCTCATAGCTCGTCAGTTGTTTCACGGAAGCTCCTCCTTTTCCCAAAGATCTCTCTCTGGGGGAGCTTTCGTCTAATTCGAGCTACAATTGAAAGGATTTCAACAGAACCAAATAAAGTTATGTTACAATCCGAATTCAAGGAGGAAAAATGCGATCGTTTGAGCATGGATATTTTTTAGAACAGCCCATTTCACAAGATCTTTTAATGACCGTCCGTACGCTCGGAGAGCATCGGGGCCGCCAAACGCTTTACCATGAGCAATCTCCCCAACTGCTTGAAACTCTCAAGCGGGTTGCGATGATTCAAAGCGTTGAGTCATCTAACCGAATTGAAGGAATCACAGTTGATCCTGAGCGGCTTGAAGCGATCCTTGCTCAAAAGACAAAACCCAAAGACCGTTCTGAAAAGGAAGTTGCTGGATACAGAAATGTCCTGGCCGAGATTCATGCCAATGCAAAACGATTGACATTAACTCCGGAACTCATTCTCCGTTTCCACAAGCAAATGTACGCGCTGACAGATGAAAAAGGAGGGCATTGGAAGGAGAAAGATAATGCGATCTTAGAAGTTCGGCCTGACGGAAAACAAATCGTCCGTTTCAAACCTGTTTCAGCTTTAGCAACGCCCGATTATATGAAGAAGCTTTGCAAACTTTATCACGAGGCAATCGATGGCCGCAAAGCCGAGCCTCTTCTTGTCATTGCTTCTTTCATTTTCGATTTTGAATGCGTTCATCCCTTTTGGGACGGCAACGGAAGAATGGGACGGCTGCTTACGCTTCTTTTACTTTATCAGGTGGGCTACGACGTCGGCCGTTACATCAGCTTGGAGCGCGTCATTGAGGAAACCAAAGAAACTTACTATGAAGTTCTTTTAAAAAGTTCCCATCACTGGCACGAAGTTAAACACGATCTACGTCCGTGGTGGAATTATTTTTTTGGAACACTCATTGCAGCCTATAAGGAATTTGAAGAACGGGTTGGAACCATTACAACGGCGCGCGGCGCCAAACGGGAAATGATTTGTCAAGCAATTGAACGATTGCCAGATCAATTTACGGCAAAGGAAATTCGGCGGGCTTGCCCCGGCGTTAGTCCGGACATGGTGCGTGTAGTGCTTCGTGAGTTTCAAAAAGAAAATAAACTGACATGCATTGGGCATGGCCCTGGCGCTGTTTGGAAGAAAAGAGGTAATGTCCCTAAGTAAGGGTAAAAGTAGGGGTAATAACAGAAAGGTTCATTATTTTTACGGTAAGATAATAAAAAATGATTCATTCGTAAGTCTTTATATTTAAATGAGATGAAGAAATTTCAATTATCATAACCCAGCTTATCTCAGTATTTCAGAAATAACGCTATAAATCCAAACTAACAGAAGCTCTCACGAACTGCTTCCCAGATCAATTTGATTCCGAATAAATCCTCAGGTACACTTTTCCAATATGTGGGATGCCTACCAGCGGATTGTTCAGCAATATCCCAGAATCCCACTTACAGAGGAAAGACGATTAATTGCTAAAGCCAAACAGGGTTCCGATGAAAGTCGAAAAGAAATCGTCCTGCGTCATATTGGATTTGTAATCTTTCGCTTGAGAAGGAGAATATTCCCTGAACACTTGAAACGATTTGGCGAAGACCTGCTCACAGAAACAATCCTTGTTTTGTATCAAAAAGTGGATACTTACAATCTGCGTTACCGCGATAAACACGGCAACCCCAAACCTGTTAAATTTGTCTCCTACATTTGGAAACGAGTTGATGGATTCATTCTTGACTTCATCAACGAAGAAATCAAAAAAGAAAAACTTGATAAACTTCTGGGCTTTGTACACTCAAGTGCAAGCGATCCAGACGATCGTGACCCATTTTATGACAGCGCAGATGACAATTGGAGCATAGGGTAGACTTTAAGCTTCTACACCTTGTAATCCACGGTCAGAAAATTCGCGCAATTCAACTGGCCTTCCCATTAAAATTCATTCAAGAGTGAATCCTTGTAGCTGGGTTTCTTCTCGAATCTTCTATTTACCCCTAGCGGCACGATAAAGGGAAATAGGAAATTCTATCTGGAATATCGGTCGCTTATTAGTGTGAAGCGGGGAAGAAATTCTCATTCTTTATCAAAAAGTAAGAACCTATAACCTCCGCTACTGCGACAGAAACGGCAATTTCAAACCTGTTAGATTCGTCTCTTACATCTGGAAGCGGATTGACGGATTCATCATTGATTTTCTAACCGAAGAATTTAAGCGGAAAAAGATTGAAAAGAAACCAATCTTTACCCAAACGGACAATCCATCCGAGCCTCTACACATGCAATCTACACTGTTGAAAGCGTAATTTTTAAATCTAAAAAATCATGTCTTCTATGACTTTTTTTGCTAGAATCTCAGTTGTGAATGGAGTCGGGATAGGGTGCTCTCATGCGCTTCGATGCAATTCGCCGGTCTTTATAAGAACGCTTTTTTAACAGATCAGAGGTCTCGAGTCGTTTAATTTTCCATTCGCCCTTTGCCACTCGGAAAAGCAGAATCGGCATTTCGATGCTAAAAGTTGGTCGTCTGAGCGTGGGGAACGGGCAGTTGCGCTTATGCGCAACTACTGTGCCGTGAGAGTTCAAGGAAAACTCTCTACGGCACTAGCAGTACAAACACTTCAAAGTCATGGCACAGTCCCAAAGTCTCAACAAATAGAAGATTGGTTATTAATGCTTTGGGGCAGAACGTGAAAGTTTGAAAAAACTCTCTACGGCACTAGCAGTACGAGAATTACACTTGAGACCACTCGGCTCAAGGGCAGTTGTTTTAAGGCTTCAAAAATTCACTTTATGAAAATCCAATTTTGCTTGGCATGGCAAAAAGGCGGTAAGAGTTCCGCAAAATCATTCAAAAGTCCAGAAGTCTTTGGTTTATTCTCAGAATACACAAATCGCATCTCAAAATTTTCCCCGCTAGAATCCAAAGGATTTAATTCTGACACTTTGCAGAGAAAAGCAGGCACTCAAATCTGGTTTTGTGATTTCAACACCGGATCCCGCATGGTGTCATCTGAGGAATTGGCGCGTAAGATTGACTTGGGTCTGCAGTCCGGAACCAAAGAGTTGAAAATTCTGATCGGAGGCCCTGACGGCTTATCCAATCCGGTAATGCAGGGCGTTATTCCTGATTTTAGATGGAGTTTTGGCCCGATGACGCTTCCGCATGAACTCGCCGCGGTTGTTGCCGCAGAACAGATTTACCGCGCCTTTACCATTATTAAGAAACTCCCGTATCATCTGGGCCATTAAATCACTTTATTTCGGGGCTTTACTTTATCTGTTAGTTTCTTATAATAACCGCTTCAATTTGAGCTAGTGATTTGTGTTAAGCGCGGGTGGTGAAATGGCAGACACGCCAGCTTGAGGGGCTGGTTCCGCAAGGAGTGCAGGTTCAAGTCCTGTCCCGCGCAGTTTTGAGAGTCTATATATATGAAACAAACAAAAAATAAGAAGCAACCTATCCAAAAAATCAGCACTTCTGTCAATCCATCCATCTTCCGCGAATATGATATCCGCGGGGTTGCGGATCGTGATTTGACAGGCGAAGCCGTGGAGGCGATCGGAAAAGCTTACGGCACTTATCTTAAACGTAAAAAGAAAAGCACGATTTCAATCGGACGTGATGCGCGCGTCAGTTCTCCCAGAATCCACAAAGCACTTTTGAAGGGCATTCTTTCGACCGGCCTTGATGTTGTTGATATTGGATTTGCCACGACGCCGTGCCTCTATTACTCAATTTATCATCTCAAATTAGACGGCGGCATCATGATCACCGGCTCGCACAATCCGCCGGACCAAAACGGCCTCAAGATGTGCATCGGTCAGGCGAGCCTTTTCGGGTCACAAATTCAGGAGCTTCTGAAAATTATAGAAAAAGGTGATTTTGAAAAAGGCAAAGGCGCTATTCAGGAAAAAACCCAGGTAGATGAGTATTCGAATTTTATTTATAAAATATTTCAATTCAAAAAGAAGCTCAAAGTTGTGGTGGATTGCGGAAACGGCATGACGGCCATGATCGCGCCTCAATTATTCAAGAAATTTGGGCATAATGTTACAGAACTTTTCACGGAGATTGATGGGAAATTTCCGAATCATCCCGCGGACCCTTCAGATCCGGAAAACATGCATGATGTGGTGAAAGCCGTTAAAAGAACAGGGGCTGACGTTGGAATCGGATTTGACGGTGATGGCGACCGGTGCGGCATTGTGGATGAAAAAGGCAATTTTATTTATGGTGATAAACTTTTGATTATTTTTGCGCGCAGCATTCTTAAAGATAATCCCGGCGCCACCATTATCGGTGATGTGAAGTGCTCAAGCCTGCTTTTCAAAGATATCGCCCAGCATGGCGGCCGTCCGATTATGTGGAAAACCGGGCATTCGCTTATGAAAGCCAAGATGAAGGAAGAAAAAGCGCTTCTGGGTGGCGAAGTAAGCGGCCACATGTTTTTTCAGCACCGCTGGCTGGGGTTCGACAGTGGTGTTTACGCCGCTTGCCGCGTACTTGAAATTCTAGAACAAGAAAAAAAACCGCTTTCAGAGTTGCTTGCCGATTTACCTAAAACTTTTGCCACACCCGAAATTCGTGTCGAATGTCCGGACGATAAAAAATTTGATGTAGTGAGAAAAGCTGTCGAGTATTTTAAGAAGCAATACAAAGTTGCGGATATTGATGGAGCGCGCATTGAATTTTCAGATGGATGGGGCCTGGTCCGCGCGTCTAATACTCAGCCCGTTCTCGTGATGCGTTTTGAAGCGGTGAGTGAAAAAAGATTAGCTGAAATTAAGAAGCTTGTTGAAACTAAAGTGAATGAAATTTCAAGAACCTGAATCGCTTACTTTTTAGTCAGCGGGATTATTCAAGTTCAATCAAGAAACATTTGATTTTGATTACCCTGATTCCAATCCGGAGTGTAGCCCTTGATCGCGTTATGCACCAATACACCTTCCGCATAGTAAGTGTGCGTATCCTTAACTTCCAAATTGTAAATCGGTTCTTTCGTCGTGATTAATTCAATCTTTGTGATGGGTTCCGGAGTTCCGTCAACCTTCAGCATGGCATCGCCCACTTCTGCCTGGCCGATGTGTTTCCACTTACCGTCAATGTAGAAACTGTGATTTGGCGTAACCTTGATTCTTCCATTAATAATCCAGTAGATCTCAGGATCGTGAATGAGCAGTTTGGTTACTTCTGACGCAACAACTGTTTTTGTATCTTCGTCATAGCTTGCGACCATATCGCCGACTTTAACATCCATGATTGCTTTCGTGCTTCCGTCCGTCATCAAGATATTGGTGTCTCCAATGAAACAGCCGCCACCTCCACCGCCACCCCACGATTGGCAATTACAGACGCTGTTACAGAAAGTCCCCGGAGGGCAGTTGTTAAGCGCAGGGCTGCACATTACGCCTTCATAGCCGGGATCAGGCGGGCAAAGGCTGGGAGTGACGACGCACGCACAGTTGGTGCAAGAGTGCCCCGAAGCGCAATTGGATAAACCTGGTTCTCCGCAGATTTCACCTGGATCCGCATTACCATCCCCGCAAGCTGGCGGCGGCGGCGGAACGACCGGCGGATTGCTGTATTTCGGGTCTCCAAAACCGTCACCAATGCTGTAAAAACCTGTGGTGTAAGGATCCATAAAATTGATCCAATAATTTTGCAGGTTTTCAGGCACAATGTAATCAATCGTCCCCTCGGTAAAGCAATTATAGAGTTCCTGTCTTAAGAGCTCGCTGTTGCCGGTAATGGCAGCGCTAAACTTTTGTTTTCGGATTTCTTCGCATGCTGTTTGTAAAAGCCGTTCAAGGTCTGAGATATTTCCTAAATTAGTGGGTGCGGCCCAGGTGTGAAGATTGTTTGGGAATGCAGTAATCGGCGGATATTCATTCGGGTTTTGTCCCCAGAAAATCATCTCCATTTTCTGTGCGATCTGTTTGAGTGTTTGAGCGAATGATTTTGAATTCGCGTTTTGATGGTTGCGCATAAAGTTTGGAATTGCAACGACAGAAACCGCGGCAATAATCGCAATGACGATTAAGATTTCCACCAACGTTAGTCCGCGTTTTTTAGAGTTCCTCATGGTTTTCATTGATTCGTCTATCCCTGTCAATTTCATTAGCGTTTTATGACATTTCCAAACTCTTTAAATTGACACTTCAATATTAGCTGTCAATTTAGTAAATTACAATGCTGGAAGTAATGCGTATTTGACTTTGTGAAGTGTTTTAGATAGTATAGTTCTTCATTCACATAAGCTGTGGTGTATTAATAGGTTATGATAATATTAAGTAGCCAAATCTAACAATCGAAATTAGGAAGATAATGATGAACACATGGGCTCTGGTGATGGCAGGGGGGCAGGGAACCCGGCTTTGGCCATTGAGCCGGAAAGAAAACCCCAAGCAATTTTTGACACTTTTCGGCAAAAAATCATTGATTGAAAATACGGTTGAACGGGTTTCAAAATTTGTCCCTCAAAAGCGCATCCTGATTATTACGGGAGCGGATTGTGTTAAGCGTGTCCGGAAACTCTTCCCCAAAATTCCGAAGCATCAAATTATCGGCGAGCCGGTTGGGCGAAATACAGCGGCTACGATCGGCCTTGCTGCAGCGATTATTCAAAAGCAGGACCCGGATGCGGTTTTGTGCGCATTTCCGGCAGATCACGTGATTTTAAATCACAAGGAGTTTGTTCGCTGTCTTCGCATTGCAACCAAGTGGGCTGCGAAAGGGAATCATCATGTTGTGTTTGGCGTGAAGCCCACATTTCCGTCTACTGCTTATGGTTATCTCGAGATTGGCCAAAAAGTGCCTGGAAGCGGCCTTTTTGTCGCGAAGCGCTATATTGAGAAGCCGCCTTACAAAAAAGCTCTGCAATTCGTGAAGAAAAAGACATTTCTATGGCAGTCCGGGATTTTTGTATTTCGAGCGGATACAATTCTAGAGTCATTCCGGAAATTTTTGCCGGTACACCATAAAGCATTATCAATCATTGCTCAATCGTTCGATAAGAATTTGACTTTGCCGCGTGCGGATTTATTTAAAAAAATCCCCTCGATTTCAATCGACTACGGGATAATGGAAAAGATTGATAAAAGTTACATTGTTCCGGCGCGTTTTGATTGGAATGATATCGGCAGCTGGAACGCGCTTGAATCGGTTTGGCAAAAAGACGGGCAGAAAAATGCCTATTTTGGGAGATTGCTTGCGCATAACGCGAGAAAGAATCTGGTGTATTCTCAAAAACGCCTGGTGGCGCTTCTGGGAGTTGATGATTTAGCGGTGATTGATTCTGAGGATGCTGTCTTGATTTGTCCTAAATTACGCGCGGAAGAAGTGAAGCGCTTGATACCGCGGCTTGTTGACTAGAAGATTATAATTAACTCGTAGCTCGCCTGTGAAACAGAGGTTTTAAGCTCCGCCGCTCGGAGCTTCGCCGACACCGCTTGGGTCCATTATGTCCACTTCTCCACACGGAGGAAGATCTATTGGCAGCGGCCACGGCGTGTTTTCATGATCACGGCAACATCCAATACCAAATTGAAATAGTGAACCTGGCGGACAACCTTGGGGCGTCGGTACACATTCCCAATTCTTAAATGAATATCCATCCGGACAGCCGACGAATTCACAGCGACAACTTTGACACTCCATAAATTCATAACTGCAGTCGGTGTAGCCCTCCTCGCCGCAGTCTTCCATGCCTTCCCAAATATCGTTACCGCAAATACCTTCCGCGCAAGATTGGTCGCTCTCATTGCATGTGTTTCCCGCGCCGCAAGGATTGACGCCGGATTGACAACTCCCACCCTGGCAAGTTTCGGTGCCATTACAAAAAAGCCCATCATCGCATCCAATGTCGCCGCTGCATTCCGCCGGAACTTGCCGAACTCCACCGGGGCTTACGGTGTAAGCAGTTCCGGTTGGAGATTCAATTGAGAATGAATATGTCTGTCCGCCATTGGGTGAGGTATAAATTAAAGACGGTTGACGTGTAAAACAAAAGTCAATCACACTTTGCAGGGTATCGGCGCTATCAAGAATACTGCCGGCAAGTTCTTCCTCAGACATGGATTTGCCTTGCTGTTCGCAAAGCTTTTTCAATAAATCAAGTAAATCTTGAATATTGCCCAAATTTGTCGGCGCTGCCCAGGTGGTAAGGCTGTTTGGCATGGCCGATTGCGGCGGGTATTCATTCGGGTTCTGTCCCCAGAAAATCATTTCCATTTTTTGTGCGATTTGCCGCGCGGTTTCTTCAAGAGAGGCAGTGCTTGCAGTTTGTCTGGAGCGCAGATAATTGGGAATGGCAAACACTGCCACAATGCCGATAACGGCAATGACAATCATGATTTCAACGAGCGTGACTCCGCCGATCTTATTCTTTTTTGTTTTCTGTTTCATATTGATTTATTATCCACCTCAAATTATATAGGCATATTAAACTTATCCAACCAGTCAAAGCCAAAATAATTTGAATAATTCAATAGTAACCTGATAGTTTGGCTATGGCAATTCAGAGCCATGTTGCTTCATTGACTTTCTGAAGCGATTTAGGTACCATAACCTGCTTCTTGTAAGGTGTGTTGCTTTCTTGATTTATGAATAAAAAGGCCTATTAAAAACGTAAATTTACAGATAAAAATGGCAAAAACAAGAATTTTAAGCGGAACCCGGCCCACGAGCCAGCTTCATTTGGGGAATTTACTGGGCGCGCTTGAGAATTGGAAGAAATTCCAGGATGAAGACGCGTTCTTCATGATTGCCGACTGGCACGCCTTGACAACGGAATACGAATCTCACGCGAAAATCAAAGAAAATGTATTTGAAGTTGCGCTCGATTATCTGGCAAGCGGGCTTGATCCGGCTCGCGCGACTATATTTGTTCAAAGCCATGTACATCAGCACGCCGAGCTTGCGCTTCTTTTGTCGATGATGACGCCTCTTTCGTGGCTGGAGCGTAATCCGACTTACAAAGACCAAATCGATGAATTGAAAGAAAAAGAATTGCACACGCACGGTTTTTTGGGTTATCCGGTTTTACAGGCGGCGGATATTTTGCTTTACCAGGCGGATACGGTGCCGGTTGGAGAAGACCAGCTTCCGCATTTGGAATTGGCACGCGAAATTGCGCGCAGGTTTAATCATCTGTACGGCAAAAAAGTATTTAAAGAGCCTGAAGCGCTTTTATCGAAAGTTAAAAAATTGCCGGGACTTGACGGCCGTAAAATGAGCAAATCCTACGGCAACGCGATTTATTTGTCGGATTCGCCGCAGGAAGTAGATAAAAAAGTGATGCAGATGGTGACGGATCCTGCCCGGAAACGGCGTGAAGACAAAGGCAATCCGGATGTGTGCCCGGTTTATTTTTATCACAAGATCTTTAATACGCCAGAAAATGTGAAAGTGGTGGATTTGGAATGCCGAAGCGCCGCGCGCGGCTGTGTGGATTGTAAACGTGAAATGAGCAAGTGCCTTCAAACATTTATGGCGCCCATTTATGAGAAGCGCTTAGAGCTGAAATCAAAGAAAGACTACGTTTTGGATGTCCTAAAGAATGGAGCAAAGAAAGCGGCGGAAATTGCCGAAAAAACATTACAGGAAGCAAAGAGCGCTGCCGGGCTATAACTGTCATTGCGAAACGCGAATTTCGTCTTATCCCTTCTCCCTCTGAAGAGGGAGAAGGCTAGGATGAGGGTGATGATTCAAAAGAAAATGTCCCTCACCCTAACCCTCTCCCAAAGGGAGAGGGGAAACTCTAAATGATACGAATGATTAATTATGAGCGAAACAAACGAACAGAATCAACCATTAACAAGTTTTGAAACGCCGGTCGACCCGACGAGTCCGCTTCACGTCAGGCTTGCCGCTTATGAAGGGCCGCTCGATTTGCTTTTGGATCTCATCAAGAAAAACGAGATGGATATCTACAACATTGAGATCTCGGAGATCACCAGGCAATATTTGGAATCTTTGAGCCAGATGAAGGCGCTGAATCTTGAGGTTGCGGGTGATTTTCTGGTGATGGCGGCTACTTTGATTTATATCAAATCAAAAACATTGCTGCCGAACGAAGAGCTCGAAAAGGATGAGGATGGTTTGGACCCTCGCGAAGAATTGGTGCGCAAGCTGCTTGAATATCAAGCGTTCAGAGAAGCCGCCAAGACTTTGAGTGAATTTGAATCGGAGCGCGGCAAATATTTTACGCGCCAGCTTTCCGATTATTATTTGAACAGCTTGTCGCCGGAAGATGTCGGCATCGATACCTTCAGCGCAAATTTATATGACCTGATCGGCGCGTTTCACAATGTGCTCAGCCAGGTAAAGAAAGAAAGTTTTCACGAAGTTTTTGAAGAAATTGTATCGATCGAGGAAAAAATCGAGATGATTAAAAATCGCCTCATCTCAGAAGAGTCGATTCAGTTTCGGCAGCTGTTTAATGAAAAAGTAACCAAGAATGAACTCATTGCAACTTTCTTGGCATTACTCGAAATCATTCGTTCAAAAATTGCAAGAGTTCAACAAACAGAACGTTTCGGTGAAATTTTAATTCAAAGGACGGCCCCCGGCGCTACTTAAAACAGATAGTGGAGTGAATCCAAGCGCTGGGGCTGGACTCACTTCTGATAAACCGAATTGTTCGATTAATGAAAGTGAGTCTCTGATGTCGCCACAAACGAAAAGCGAAAAAGAAAAAAACTTGGAAATGAAAAAACTGCGCCAGGAACTTGAAGAAAAACTGGAAGAGCAACTTGTGCAGGAGGCTCTGACTCCGATTCAAGCCGGATCGGCTAAGTTTGTGGAGCCTCTGGAGTTGACCGAAGAGGAAGCCAAGAAAGTCGTAGAAGCGATTTTATTTTCTTCAAACCGCACGATGACGGCCGCCGAACTCAAACGTGTTTTGAAAGGCTATACAGCTTCCCAAATTCAGAAATTCATTGAATCGCTCAAAGGCGAATATGAAGCCCAGGGCCGTGCGTTCCACATTAATGAAGTCGCGGGCGGCTACGAAATCTCAACGCTTCCGCAGTATGCGCCCTGGATTGTGAAGCTTGAGCTTCAGAAAAAAGCCAAACAGGCGACCCAGTCTGCGCTCGAGACGCTTGCGATTTTGGCATACAAACAGCCGATCACGCGCGCCGAAATCGAAGATCTGCGCGGTGTCGATGTTTCCGGAGTTGTCTCCACGCTCATGGAGCGTAATTTGATTAAAATTGTCGGCCGCAAAGAAGTTCCGGGACGCCCTTATATGTATGGAACAACCGACAAATTTTTAGAGCACTTCGGCTTGAAATCTCTGAATGATTTGCCCAATATTTCGGAAATCAAAACGCTGGTAGAAAATTCGGTCCGGCGCGAAGATTTGCTGAAAAGCGAAGGCACAACAATTGCCATGAATCAAGAAGGAGCCGGAGCGTCTCCGCAAATAGCAGAACCTGAAGTTTCGGCGGCGCAAGAAGTTCCTGCAGAAGGACAAACGGAAAACGCATGAGCTTGGACGAAATCCGCAAAAAGATTGATTCCCTCGATAAAAAGATTATCGAACTCTTAAACGAGCGCACAGAGCTTGCCGTCCGGACGGCCAAGGAAAAGGAATCGCGCGGCGATCAAATTTATTCACCGGATCGCGAGAGTGAAGTTTACCGCAAGATCGACGACCTTTCCAAAGGCCCGATGCCGAAAGACGCTCTGAAAGCGATTTACCGCGAAGTTATGTCGGCGAGCCTCTCACTTGAAAAGCCGATGTCAGTTGCTTATTTGGGCCCGCAGGCGTCATTCACGCACCTGTCATCCGTCTCAAAATTTGGTTCCAGTGTTCAATATGTACCGTGCGGCAGCATCAGCGAAGTCTTTCAGGAAGTGACCAGAAAACACGCGGATTATGGCGTGATTCCGATTGAAAATTCAATTGAAGGCGCTGTCAATCACTCACTCGATATGTTTATTGATTCAGATCTCAAGATTTGTTCTGAAATCATGTTCGAGATTTCACATTATTTGATGTCGCAATCCTCGATCAAACAAATCAAACGGATTTATTCGAAACCCGAAGTGTTCGGTCAATGCCGCGTTTGGCTTGAAACACATTTGCCGAAAGCAGAGCTCATCGATACAGCGAGCACAACAGCCGCGGCGGAGCGGGCTTCGCGTGAAGATGGCGCAGCCGCGATTGCGTCAAAACTCGCGTCATCGGTTTACAATCTGCCGGTTTTAGCGGAAGAAATTGAGGATTCACCGCACAACACGACCCGTTTTCTGGTGATCGGCCGTCAAATTTCGAAGCGGACCGGAAAAGACAAGACTTCCGTTTTGATTTCGATCAAGGATAAGGTCGGCGCGCTTTATGAAATGTTGGATCCGATCCGCAAAAATAAAGTCAATATGACGAAGATCGAGTCGCGCCCATCCAAGAAAAAAGCCTGGGATTATTATTTCTTTATCGATTTGGAAGGCCACGTGGAAGACAAGCATATCAAGAAAACTCTCGACCAAGTAGAAAAGACAGCGCGCTTTTTGAAGGTCTTGGGTTCGTATCCTTCTGCCACTGAGCTACGATGAATAAGCAATAATTTTGTCAATGAAAGCTCAGTGCTGTCATGACTTCCTATGAATAAAAACTTGAAAAAGTTTTAATGAAAGTCATGGCTGCCGCGAAGTTTAATTCAAACGCCAAAAACCATGAAGAAAATATTTAAAGAAGAAATATCTCAAATTACGCCGTATGAGCCCGGCAAGCCGATTGAGGAAGTCGAGCGCGAGCTTGGCGTGCCGCATGCTGTCAAACTGGCTTCAAACGAAAATCCGCTCGGTGTTTCGCCGAAAGCGCTCAAAGCCCTTCAAAAGGGCGCCAAGAAAGCTTTTCTGTATCCAGACGGCGGCTGTTTTTATTTGAAGAAACGGCTTGCCAAAGAACTCGGGGTTTCGCCTCAGAATTTGATAATCGGAAACGGCTCCAACGAAATCATCGAATTCCTGGCGCGGGGGTTTCTGGGGAATGGCGAAAAGGTCATTTCCTCCGAAACGTCATTTCTGGTTTATCCGATCATTACAAAGGTATACGGCGGCCGGTATGCGGAAGTGAAAATGAATAATTTCCGGTTTGATTTGAGCGCGATCTTAAGTGAGATTGACGACCAAACCCGGCTCATTTTTATTGCCAATCCCAACAATCCGACCGGAACTTACCTCAATAAGAAGGAAATAGAGGGGTTTTTAGGTAAAGTTCCTGAGCATGTTGTGGTTTGCTTTGACGAAGCCTACTTTGATTTTGTTGAAAGCAAAGATTTCCCAAATTCGATTTTTCATGTAAAATCCGGCAAATCAAATGTTGTGGTTTTGAGGACTTTCTCAAAATCGTATGGTTTGGCAGGCCTGCGCATTGGCTACGGTGTTGCGCATCCTGATGTGATTCAATATCTCGATAAAATCCGCCAGCCGTTTAATGTCAACCGGTTGGCTCAGGAAGCGGCGTGCGCGGCGCTGGATGACAAAGTATTTTTGTCAAAGACGAAGCGCGTGATTGCAAGCGGCCGTAAATTTTTGTACGGCGAATTAAATAAGCTGGGGCTTCGCTGCGTTCCGAGCGAAGCCAATTTTATTTTGTTTGATGTAAAGCAAAACGCTTCGCAGGTTTTTGAGTTATTGCTCAAAAAAGGAATTATCGTTCGTTCGATGAAATCTTACGGATTACAAACGTATATCCGGGTTTCCGTCGGGACTCAGTCTGAAAATCGCAAGTTTATCCAGGCATTGAAAGAAGTTCTGAAATCATAGATCAAGGAGAGAGAATTTTATGATCATTGTGTTAAAGACAAATGCAACACCGGAGCAGATTAACCACATTTGCGAGAAAGTAAAAGAACTTGGCCTTACACCGCAGGTTTCGCGCGGCGTTGAGCGTACGATTATCGGCGTGATCGGAGAAGAGGATACGATTCGCGTAAAACCACTCGAAGCTTTTCCTGGAGTCGAAAATGTGGTTCCTATCTTGAGGCCATACAAGCTGGCGAGTAAAGATTTTAAGCCGGAGCCGACTGTTTTTGAAATGGGAAATGGCGTTAAAGTTGGCGGCAAGAAAATTGTGGTGATGGCAGGGCCGTGTTCGGTGGAAAGCCGTGACATGCTGCTCCGGATTGCAAAAACCGTAAAGAAAGCGGGTGCCGACTTCTTGCGCGGCGGCGCGTTTAAGCCCCGGACGTCGCCCTACAGTTTTCAAGGCCTCGGCGAGGAAGGTTTGAAATACCTTCGTGAAGTCGCCGATGAAGTCGGCCTTTTGGTTGTGACAGAGGTGATGGATCCGCGCAATGTGGATCTGGTGGCCCAATACTCCGACATGCTTCAGATCGGCGCGCGCAATATGCAGAACTTTGACCTTTTGAAAGAATGCGGCATGTGCAAGAAGCCCGTTCTTTTGAAGCGCGGCCTGAGCGCTACTATTAAAGAACTCATTCTTTCGGCGGAATACATCCTCTCCAAAGGGAATTTTAAGGTGATCTTGGGCGAGCGCGGTATCCGGACTTTTGAAACGGCGACACGCAACACCATCGATATCAACGCAATTCCGGTTGTCAAAGACGAAACGCATCTTCCGATTTTGCTGGATCCTTCGCATGGAACCGGGAAATGGGATTATGTCGCACCCATTGCCAAGGCGGCAGTCGCGGCCGGTGCCGATGCGCTCATGATTGAAGTGCACGACAATCCGGAGGATGCAAAATCAGACGGCGAACAGTCACTGAAGCCGGAACGTTTCGCTCTGCTTATGAAAGAATTAAGAGCGGTTGCTCACGCGGTTGGGCGCGACATCTAAATCAATGCGCAGGCAAACTTTCGCGATCGTAGGCCTGGGGCTTTTGGGCGGATCTTTGGCGGGAGCTCTTCGTAAAAAATTTCCCGGCGCACATGTTACCGGAATCAGCCGGTCCGCGTTAAAATTACGTGACGCACAGCGCAAAAAAATAATCACGGCCGGTACACGCGATTTGAAAGCCGGTGTTCAATCCGCCGATTTTATTTTTATTTGTACACCTGTGGATACCATCCCAAAATTCATTTCCCAAATTGACCGACATGCCAAGCCTGGCGCGATTGTCACGGATGTCGGAAGTACAAAAGGATCTCTCATTCGCTGGGTTGAGAAAAAAAGATTCAAGAACATCCAATTTGTCGGGTCGCATCCGATGGCCGGTTCTCATTTGACCGGGCTTGAGCACGCCAACTCGAATTTATATCAGGATTCATTTACATTTGTGACCGCGCATCGCAAGGTAAGCCGAAAGGCCCTGAGATCAATTACTGTTTTCTGGAGGAGGCTTTGCAGGAAGGTCGTGGTAGTTCCGGCTGATCAGCACGATCAGATTGTGGCTGAGATCAGCCATTTACCGCATTTACTCGCTGCACTATTAGTTGGTTCCGTTTCGAGCAAGAGCTTGGTCTTTGCCAGCTCCGGCTTTCGCGACACAACCCGGGTAGCACAAAGCGATCCCCGGCTTTGGGTGCCGATTCTGCTTTCTAATCGAAAGAATATGCTCAAAGGGTTGCAGAAATTTTTAAAGTTGCTCAATCAGATAAAGAGCGCTTTAAGCCGTTCAGATGAGAAGTATCTCTCCGCTTTTCTTGCATCCTCTGCTCGAAAACGTTCACAAGTATAGTAATATCAATAACTTACGGTACTATTTATTTCTATAAATAGTTCTTTCAAGCGGTAATAATTTTGCTATAATGTGTGCAAGTTGCACCCACTCTTGTGAGCTGCATCAAATTCTATCCGTCCGAAAGGGGACACCAGTATCATGGTATTAAAATCAGAACAAGAAGTATCATCTTCATTTGCAGCACTTTACGAACAGACTTTTAAGTCGTTCGAGGAAGGTCAGGTTGTAAAGGGTATAGTAGTTGCCATCAATGGCCGCGAAGCACTTATCGATATCAATTATAAATCTGAAGGTATTTTGGCGCTTGATGAATTTGCAGATCCGCAATCCATTAAAGTTGGCGATGAAGTGGATGTGTTGTTTGAGATGTTGGAAGACGAGAACGGTATGGTGGTGTTGTCGAAGCGCAAAGCCGACCGCCAGAAATGCTGGGATGATTTACTCGCTAACGCGAACGAAGGCGGAATTGTAGAAGGCCGCATCTTCAAGAAAGTCCGAGGCGGTTTCATGGTTGATATCGGCATGGAAGCATTTTTGCCGGCGTCACTCCTTGATTCGAAGCCAGTCCGTAACATCGATCAATTCTTGGGCCAGACTTCCAAGTTTGTCATTGTGAAGATTAACCACAAGCGCAAGAACATCGTGGTTTCCAGAAAAGACTTCCTCGATAAAGAAAAAGAACATGCGAAGTCGAAGTTCCTCGAAACGCTGACACTCAATCAGGTCGTGAAAGGCCGCGTGAAGAACATCACCGATTTCGGCGCGTTCATTGATCTTGGCGGAATCGATGGTTTACTGCACATTACCGATATCAGCTGGGGCCGCATTACACATCCTTCCGAGATACTGAATCTTGGCGATGAAATTCAGGTTGCTGTGATCGGCATTGACCGTGAAAACGAAAAAGTTTCTCTCGGCCTCAAACAAATTACGACCAGCCCGTGGGAAAGTGCGGCGGAGAAATATACGCCCGGAACCCGCGTGAAGGGCCGTGTCACAAACCTGCTTCCTTACGGCGCGTTTGTCGAATTGGAAAAAGGTATTGAAGGCTTGATTCATATCAGCGAATTTTGCTGGACGAAGCGCATCAACCATCCCTCTGAAATCCTCAAGCAGGGCGATGAAGTTGAAGTCATGGTGCTTTCCATTGATAAAGCATCACGCAAGCTGTCGCTTGGCCTCAAGCAGCTCGAGAAGAGCCCTTGGGAATCGTTGCAGGGTAAATTTAATGTCGGAGACATTGTAGAAGGAAAAGTGCGCAATGTGACCGATTACGGAATTTTCATCGAAATTGAGCCGGGTATTGACGGTTTGATTCATGCTTCTGATATTTCGTGGACCCGGAAGTTTTCTTCACCGTCCGACATCGTGAAAAAAGGCGATCAGGTCAAGGCGAAGATTCTGGAAATCGATACCACCAGCCACAAGATTTCGCTCGGCATCAAGCAGCTCGGAGATGATCCGTGGCCCAGTTTGAGCGGTGCGGTTCAAATCGGTTCAACCATTTCAGGCAAAATCGTAAAAGTGGTGAATTTCGGGTTGTTTGTCGAATTGGAAAACGGGCTTGAGGGCTTGGTTCATATTTCCGAAATTCCACATCAAAAAACATCTCAGCTTGAATCTGCATTCAAAGCTGGCGAAAGCGTTCAGGTTTCGGTTATCAGTATTGATTCCGAGGCCCGTAAAATCGCGCTTTCTCTCAAAGCCAAGTAAAGCCGGTTCGTCGGTTTTATTTTTGAGAGATGCAGAGAATTTCTAGAATTCTCCCGCTTTTCGCGTAACTCAAAAGGCTTGAACGATTGTGAAACGTCGCGTTGTCATCACAGGGATCGGCGTCATTGCCTGCAATGGCATCGGGAAGGCCGCTTTCTGGGACGCCTTAAAGAACGGCCGCTCGGGCGTTTCCAATATCACCGCTTTTGACACTTCAGATTTCACCACCAAATTCGCGGGCGAAGTGAAAAACTTTGACCCGATTCAGTACGTTAACCACAAAGACGTCAAGCGCATGGACCGCACGTCTCAATTTGCGGTGGCCTGTTCCAAGATGGCCGTTCAAGACGCTGGCTTTAATCCCGCTGAATTGGGCGCCCGCGAACGAACAGGCGTCATCATTGGAACCGCGATGGCGGGGCACGGCTACATTCTCAATCAACACACGACTTTGATGGAAAAAGGGCCGATGCGGATCAGTCCCTATACAGCACTCGCGTCATTTCCGGATGCTTGCGCGTCTCAAGTTTCCATCGAATTCGGCATTTCAGGGCCCAGCTATTCTGTTTCCACCGCCTGTTCATCTGCCTCTGACGCTGTTAGTTTTGCTACTGAGGCCATTCGAAACGGCACGGCAGATTTTATGCTCACAGGCGGGGCTGAAGCGTCGATTTATCCGGGGATTCTCGCGGCGTTTTGTGTGGCGCGCGCCGTTTCTCAGAGAAATGATGCGCCTGAGAAAGCCTCCCGGCCTTTCAGTAAAGATCGTGACGGATTTGTGTTGGGAGAAGGTGCTGGCATGCTTGTCCTGGAAGAATATGAACACGCGAAATCGCGCGGCGCTCATATTTACGCCGAAGTTTTAGGATCAGGAATGACGTGCGACGCGTATCACATGACAAGCCCGGATCCGGCAGGGAAAGAAGCGGCGCGTGCGATGCAGATTGCGCTCAAAACAGCCGGAATCACGCCTGAGAAAATTGATTATATCAACGCACACGGCACTTCAACGCCCATGAACGATAAAACAGAAACGCTGATTATTAAGCAAGTGTTTGGTGATTATGCCAAGAAAATTCCCGTGAGCGCGACAAAGTCGATGGTGGGTCATTTAATTGGCGCGGCCGGAAGCGTGGAATTGATCGCGACTTTGCTGGCCATCGAGAATCAAACGCTTCCTCCAACCATTAATTACGGAACGCCCGATCCGGAATGCGATTTGGATTATGTGCCGAATAAAGCGCGGCCTGCCAAAATCAACTTCGCGATGAAAGATTCCTTCGGTTTCGGCGGCAAAAACTCAATCCTCGTGATCGGAAAAGTATAAAAATCCTTACCCTCCGTCATCCTGAATCCCTCAGCTGTCATCCTGAGCGTAGCGAAGGATCTACTTGCACCGTCATTGCGAGGCGCTTTGATTTTCGCCGAAGCAATCTCTGTTTCTGTCATTCCCGCGTCCGCCAGAGGACGGATCAGTCCTTTGGCTGAAAAGCGGGAATCCAAGGTCAGAATCTCCTATTGCGCGCGCTACGTTCCGTCGGATGATTCTTGGCGAACGGCCAAAGCAGAATCATCCTTACTCACTGCGACTCGTTCACTCGCTTCGACCTGAAGCTCGTTCTCTCGACGCCGCTCGCGCAATAAGAGATTCTTCCCTGAGTTTTTCCCCTCTCCTACGAAGTGGGAGAGGGCAGGGTGAGGGGATTTAGCGTGTTTCAGGAAAATCTTGGCTTGATTGAAATCGACACTTTCGGAATAATGCTGACTAACTCATAGTTTTGACAAATAGTGATAGATGTCAAACTGCTGAAACTGATTGTATCCTGCGCGGGATGGATGCTTAGGATGACCATGGTTAGTTGTTCCGAAACAGAACCACGGTTGTTTCATTAAATCCGTCTCACTTACAAGATCTTTGAGGTATTGCTTTAAATAGTTTCGTGAATCGATCAAATTTCCCCATGCACCTAAACAAGCATATTCTGGAAGAGTTTTTAAGGTTGCTTGTAAAATACTTTGATTTTTACGATGTTCATTAGTTGAGGGGTGATCGCTGAGTTTCTTTGGGTCGGTAGTGCGCTGTGAACAAACATTAATCATTAACCATCCATCGTAATTATTTTTTTCCGCTGTGCGTATTACCCGAGTAATTGTAGCGTCGCTCTTTTGTTGATCAGCTTTTGAGGGATTAATACCAAATGCTATAAGCATCTTATTTCCTGTGCAACCTAATAAATATCGAAAGTTATCCCCTGATGCTTTGTATATATTTGGCTTATATAGCTGGCTGTTCATTTTAACTTACCGGATAAGAAAATAGATTCATCAGAAAATAATAACTTATGCAACCGATAAGCGATCGCTGTTGGCGGTTGAGCAGTTATTAAGCTGGAAATCGTTCGCTCGTTGACAACATCCTGCAAATTCAAACCGTTATCTAGAAACTTTGTTGAAGCCCATTCTTGGAAAATATTCTTTCTTAGACCATAAGAATTTCGAACGAGTTCTTTCCTAATTTTACCATTTTGTTCAAATATTCCGATTAATCTTTCAAGTTGATCAGTCCACAAAAGGTATCCGCGGGTTTCGGAAAGAATGTCATCCACAATAGAGCCTTGCCGGGGAAAGGGTTCGGGCGGTGAAATGAATTTATTCTCGCTGGAACAAAAATAGAAACTCAAGAGCACAAGAAGGTCATTAAATGTTTTAGGTTGCCATCCTGTTAGCATTTTCTTGAGATTGCCTTGAAAGCCAATCACTTCTTTCTTCCAAAAGTCATCACTATCTTGATAAATAGGGTAACCATGAATAAAAAAGCGGTCATCTGGAAGTTCTGCGTAAATCATGTGGACTTGAGTGCAATCTGAAAAAATACTACCACCCGTAAAAACGTATAAATCGTCAGACAAATATCTCAAGACAAATGCAGGGTCTTCGGAAATATCCATCACGCGTTCAACGATCGTATCTAAATTTTTCATCTATTCTTCCACTTGTTTCAAAGATGCCGATAAAATATCAACGAACCATTGCCATTTGATGAGCGGCGTCGAGAGAGCGAGCTTCAGAGCGAAGCGAGCGAACGAGTCGCAACGAGCACGGCTTATTTTGTTATGGCCGCTCGCCAAAAATAAGCCGAGCGGAGTGTAGCGAAGCAAATGGCAATGGTTCGTGGATCCTTCACTTCGTTCAGGATGACAGAGAGCGTAGATTCCCGCTTTCGCGGGAATGACAGACAATTCTAAATATCTTCAGACTCTTCTTCGTCTTGCAGAATTCCGGAAGAGCCGCCTTTTTTCGAGAGAAGCGTGTCTATACTTTCGCTTTGTCCTGCGCAGATGCCGCGTTTGGAAGTGCGGATAAATTCGATGAGATGAGCGACTTCTTTGGATTTAAAGTTCTTCTCGATTTCCTTAAGCGCCTGTTCGACATTGAGGCCTGAGCGGTAAAGCAGCCGGTAACTTTCCTTGATTTCGGTCCGAACGGCTTGAGAAATTCCGGCGCGGCGCAAACCCACTACATTGATACCTTGAATCACACCCGGCCGTCCGCCACAAATCATGTAGGGCGGAATGTCTTTATTAATAGCGGAAAGCGCGCTCACCATCGCAAGCGTTCCAATTTTCGTGAATTGATGAAAGCCCGTCATGCCGGAGAGAAACGCCATGTCTTCCACAACACAATGGCCGGTGAGGGAAGCGAGATTGACCATGATGACGCGGTTTCCAATCACGCAATTGTGCGCGATATGAGCGTTCGCCATGATGAAATTGTGATTGCCGATAATGGTGGAAGAGCCTTCTTTCGTGCCGCGGTGAATCGTGACGTATTCACGAATGACGTTATGATTGCCGATTTTCGTGAAGGTTTTGGCGCCTTTGTAAGCCAAATCCTGCGGTGCGTGCCCAACGATGGCGCCCATGTGAATTTCATTTCCGTCACCCAATTCTGTGCCGGATGAAACATAAGCATTGGCCAAGATTTTATTGCCGGAACCGAGCTTCACACCGTCTTCGATAATCGCGTGAGGCCCTATCTGATTATCTCTGCCCAGGTCAACCGATTTGCCAATGATGGCTGTGGGGTGAATCTCGTTTTTCATGGCGGGCATTGTAACATAGGGAGAGATTCTCTTAAAGCAGCTTGAAGAGTAATCAAAGTAGTGGCACTATTTTAAGGTGGAGAAATAAATTGAAAAAACAGATAAAACATAGTGATTCTGAGAAGGTGCCAGGCACCCAAAATGGTGCCAGGCACCTTTTGCTGCTGCTCATTCTTTTTCTCGCTTTCCAGCTATTGCCATCCAAGCCATCGCATTCTGAAGAAAACCCCGTTCTCGTAGGTACTTCTAAAGTTGAAATTACGCCGCCCGTCGGGACACCGCTCGCCGGCTATGGAAAAAGAGGCGGAAAGCCATCGAAAGGGATCCATGATCCGCTTTATGCGCGAACGCTTAGTTTGACGAAGGACGGGGAAACCTTTGTTTTTGTCTCCGCAGATCTTCTGCTGATTGATTTAAATTTAAGAGACTCCGTGATTGAAAAGGTAAATCAGCGGGAAAAGGTGCCAGGCACCTTTTCAGGGGACAGTCACCTTTTCGAAAATATCATGATCTTCGCGACGCACACACATTCCGGCACGGGCGCCATCGGAAAACGATTTTGGCAAAAATTTATCGGCGGCAGGTTCAAACGAAAAGTATTTGAATTCACAACAGACAAAATTGCGGAAAGTGTAGTTCTGGCGCTGGAGAATCAAAAACAGGTTTCGCGTATTGAATATGGCGAAGCGGATGCCGGTGAATTAATTGAAAACCGGATGGATGAAAAAATTGAGGTTCCCGAGCTTGTCAAAGTTGTGAGATTCGTAGGTGAAAATCACAAACTTATTTCTCAAATGGTTTTATTCGGCGCGCATCCGACTATTTTAAAAAAATCAAACCGCCATTTTTCCGCTGATTATCCCGGCGAGCTCGCAAAACTCTTAGAAGTCGATAACCCCGGCTCTATTGCTTTATTCGCGCAAGGCGCTTCCGGCGATTTACGTTCCAGCGGCGTTTATTCGGATTATCCCGAAAAGAAAGTAAAACGTTACGGCGAAGCTTTGCATCATAAGATTAAGTCGATTCATTTCAAGGAAGTTGATCTGACGGGTGAATGGAAAACGGCACATGAACATGTCAAACTTCCGCGCATCAAAGTTCGTGCTTCAATTTTTCGAGTACCTTCCATTATTGGTAATCGATTCTTTCCAAGAAAAGCAGTCTTTCAAATATTTAAAATGGGTGACCTCGGTTTCGCGGCGCTTCCGGCTGAGGCGGCCTCGCAAGTCAGTCTTCAGATTGAAAATCAGATCAAAGTAAAAGGCCTAACACCGCTCGTGATTGGATACGCGAATGATTATGTGGGTTATGTAATTCCCGAGCGTTATTATTTGGATTCCTCTCAGTATGAATCACGCGCGAGTTTCTATGGAAAGAAATTTGATTTCTTTTTCTATAAAACTTTCGATCGATTGCTTGAGAAGGTTGAGAAGGTGCCAGGCATCCAAAATGGTGCCAGGCACCTTCAGGACTCAATTCCCGTTTTGTATCTACACGGCAGTGCTTATGAAATGGGTTTTCAGCACGGCAGTCTCATGAAAAAAGAGATTCGGGAAGCGGACCGGCAAATCAATCGCTATCTCAACCGCTTGCTCTATGTGCCGGGTTTTTCAAAACTGATGCTGAAGTGGCGTCTTAACCGAGCGTGGAAGAAAATGGAACCGTTCGTGAGTTACGATGAATTAATGGAGATGAAAGGCCTCGCGGACGGCTCAGGACTTTCATTCCGGGAAGTCAAGCGCCTTCACGCGATTCCCGATTACATCGAGTCATTCTGCGCAAACGGCGTCTATTTCGGAAAGGCCACCAAAAATGGCAAACTGATTCACATCCGTAATCTTGATTGGGTAAAAGAAATCGGTGTTCACCGGCTGGCGGCTATCATGATTCATGTTCCGGACAGCGGAATTCCATATGTGAACATTGGTTACTATGGTTTCACGGGAGTATTATCAGGTGTTAATCAAAATGGAATTTCGGTCGGGCAGGTGGGTTCAGACTCGATTGATGAAACTTTCAAAGGAACGCCGATGCCGTTTTTATTGAAGCGAGTGCTGCAAAAAGCCAATTCGCTTGAGGATGCTGAAAAAATCATTACGCTCAATCCAAGAACGAGCGGATTTAATTATATGATCGCGGACGCAAAGAATAAAAAAGTGATCGCCATTGAAACAACAGCGCATCATTTTCAGGTGTTCCGTGATAACGATCCAAAAGAAAAAGCCGCTAGTTACGGAATGCCGATTGAAAACGCGCTTTTACGAGCCGATGCCGCGATGGATCCCGAAGTCCGCAATTTACAAACCTGCGCGAAGGGAAAGCCGGATAAACCGGGGCTTGAGTTTCCCGCGGGCAGCGCGTACGAAACCCGTTATAAGAAGCAGAGCGAGCTTGTGATAGAGAATTACGGAAAGATTGATTCAGGGATCGCGAAAGAAATCGCTCAAGCAATCGCGCCGGGCTCTAATATTCAAAGCGTTGTTTATGAGTTTCCGGATTTTTGGGTGGCGAATGCAACAGACGAATTACCCGCATTCAAGACGGAATATCATCACTTCAATTTTGATTCATTAATCAGCGATTTAAAGGCGCGAACGGAAGAATTGTAATGAAGACCATCTGAGGTAGGGGTATACCAGCAAACCGCCGTAATGGCCGAGCGGAATGGTTTTCAATTTCGGCCGTCCCATTTCATTCCACAACTTGAAAGTCCTTGAAGTCCCCACAATACGGTCAAAAAGTGCGGCGAACATCATGATTTTGTTTTTATTTACAAAAGGCGCGAAACGAATCGGATCCGTGATGATTGTGTTTTGCAGTGAATAATAAATTTTCTCGCGTGACCATCCCATTTTTTCCACATGTTTCACGAGTTTGCGCACTCCGCCGTCCGGGCATTCCATAATCACGTCCGGCAGATCACCGGCCGGCATCGCGAGAATATGCGCTTTGATGCGCGGTTCAATCGCGGCAAGGACGCTGTGCAGGACCGCGCCGTAACTGATGCCGAACGCGCCAATCCGATCTGCGTCAACTTCGGGCTGCACTTCCAGCCAATCGATGGCTTGGCGCAGGCGAATGACAGAGCTGCGCATGTATTTTTCGATCTGCTCCATTTCACCGAGCGATTCATCATAAAATGATTTTTTCCGGTTTACGATGACGGCAATGTAGCCGTGTTTGGCAAAATATTTCGCGAAGATATCAACCACCATGTTGCCGCCCAGAATAGGCGAAACAATGATGAGCGGGCGCCGGCCGTTCATTTTCTTGGGAAAATAAATATCCATTCGATTGACATATTGCAGTTTTAAATCGCGAGCGCCTTTTTCATTGGTGGGTTTGATATCGTCATACTCAGCTTTCCATTCCTCGGGTGTTTTCAGCCACAGGTCTTCCGGTAAATGCAGCGGAATTTCCACTTGGCGGAGGATGTAATTTTTTTCTTCTGTCTCACTAATGACGTCAACCGGGTATGGTTTCTGCGGATAATCGTAATATGCCAAAATTTCACCCGGCAGTTTAGGCGATTCATCAGAAGAAGATAGGAGCGGACGCCAGACGGTGCACGAAGTCAAAGCCAGGCTGAGGATTAAGCACGCGCCAATCTGTTTGACGGTGCGCGCTAAATTATGCCTGAACCATGATCGGATTTGAGACAATCCAAATTTTTCCATTGAGAAAAACCTCCGCACGATAAATGCCCGGACTTCTGACATCCAGAGAGAGCATCGAATCTTCCGTTTTTTTAACAATTTTGCCGTTGTGAATTAAACGGATTTCAGATTTTCTGGGAACCCGGACCGTGAGCGTTAAAGGTGTTTCAGATTCCGCCGCGCTGCCCATTTTATAAATATGAGACGCGCTTTGCGCTTGAAATTGAAATCCATCCGCCCGACCGTAAGATTCAAACGCGAAATAACCGTTGCCCGATGCCAGATTCTTCAGAATTTCCTGTTCAGAAAGCGAATCCGCGGAAACGTAAAGTGTCACAATCGGAAAAGTGTTTGCGTAGCGCATCATCGGAAATCCTAAGATGCGGTAGCGCACGTGCGCGTCTAAGGCGCCGATTGCAGAAATAACCCGCCCGCGCTCAACCATCAGCAAATCCCATTTCTGAAGCGCTTCTCTGGGTTCGCGGACAATAAAACGAGCAAAAAGGGAAGGTGAAAACAGAATGGTTTTTATGCCGAAGCCGATTTTATTAGCGTCGTAAAAATCGCAGGCGTGATTGTAAACTTCCATCGCGTCAAAATCCCGTACGCTCCAATCCTTCCAGTAAGATTTTTCACAGACCGGGTGCGCGAGCACTGAAAATCCGCCGTCTTTTCTGATGGTTTCGATTGCTTTCTGCGGATTGATCGGGCTCTCAAAATTTTCAGTTGTGCCGAGCGCAATTAAATGGCCGTCTGTGGTGGAAAGTTCGTTTCCGATGATCAAAAGAGGTGTTCCTGAATGCTTGACCGTTCCGGCGTCATTTTTTGCGTCCATCGTGTTGTGATCCGTAATCACCGCGAAATCGAGTTTATTTTCTCGGGCGGTTTCAAGGATGCCTGCAATGGAACCTGACGAATCGTGCGAATATTGGGTATGAATATGAAAAACACCGCGATAAGTCTGCGGAACGCTTGAACGTGATGATTCAAATAAGGAGATGGGGGATTTCGGCGCGATGCTGCAGCCGGCTAAAATGACTGAAACGAGCAGCAGCAGGGTCAGTTTGAGCTGTTGAACTCCTTGTTCAGGCGGCATGGTATTTCGCGCTCTTTTCCAATCCGTATTTACTATTAAAAGTATGCCGTATGATGGTGTAATTTACCAGCTGGGGAAGGCTGTTTTGAAGGTGAAACAGTTTTAAACGTTCGGGCCCGGATTCTTGGAAAAGGGGTCGGTATCAGGATAATCTACAGACGGTTCTTCAATTCGAATACCGAAACGTGTCGCGATGGCAACGCGGTCGCGCCCGTGCCGTTTGGCATGATACAGCGCCTGGTCGGCTCTCTCAATTAATTCCTGGACCGAGAGATTGCCTTCGCTCGGATCTTTAAAGCCTACACCAATACTGATCGTGGCCTCCAGCAGGCGGTCATTGTAGAGAATTTTTTTGTTCTTCACATTAACCCGCATTTTTTCAGCAAGTTTTTCAGCCGCAATCAAAAGATCGTGTTTTTCAACCTGTCCGCCTGAACCTGCGCCGTAAGGCCGGTAAATGAACACGCCGAATTCCTCACCGCCGTAGCGGGCCAAAATATCATTAGACCGGACCGTGTCCTGAAGGGTTTTCGAAATCCCTTGCAGGACTTTGTCGCCGGCCAGATGGCCCTGCGTGTCGTTTAATTTCTTAAAATGATCAATGTCGAGCAAAATCAATGCAAGTTCTGATTTGTTGTGATTGCTGCGCTCAAGCGCTTCACCCAGGCGTGCTTTAAAATATTTCTGATGGAAAAGGCCTGTCAGGCCGTCCGTGACGGCTTGCCCTAAAAGGCGTCCGTTTTCAATGACAGAAGCTAAGATGGTGCTGATGATGGTAATCAGGTTCAAATCCTGATCGGTGTAGATGCGTTTTTTCTGTTTGAAACCCAAGAGCAGGATACCGCCCAAAACATCTTTAATGAAAAGCGGGTGACAAACCTCAAGTTTTAAGTCGCGGAGTGTGTAGGTGTGCTCGTAGAAAACAGAGGGCGACATATTCTGAATTTCTTCGCTCAAGATAAAAGCGCGGCGCTTGTCATTGAGCCACTTGATCAAGCTCTTTGCGACCTCAAAACCCTTCAGCCTGAAAAAATCAACACCGTGGCAGTATTTCACTGTGTAAATGTCTTTATCCTCATCTTTGACCAAAAGAGCGACTTCATCCAATTGAAATTGATCTCTCAGGAAATCCATTGAAATCCGGACCGAATCGCTCAAGTTTTTCTCAGAAGCCGCTTTGGCGGCAATATGAAGAACAGTGCTCTGAACTTTGTCGCTTTGTTTTTTGGTGATCCGGTTCATTAAATTTTTGGCCAATTGGTAAACGGCCATATAAAGACTGATCATGATTCCTGCGGCCAGAATTTGAGCGAGATAGGGATGAATCAAATCAAGTCTTCCAAAATAATTTGGCAAAAGCGAGCTGACGGCAATCAGGCCCCAGACAAAACTGGCAACAATGGCGGCAAAAATTGAGAATTTCACCGCGCCGTGCCGGATGTTAATGGTTGAGCGGGAGATGACAATGTAAGATCCGAGCAGGGTAAAAATCGGGAATGCGAGCATGGCCGGCGCGATGGGGTCTAATCCGAAGAGCAGGTTGCTGAATCCGGGCGCTCCTATAAATCCGATGACCAAAATGGGGACGGCAAGCAGGAGATATTGGATCTTGAATCTCAGCCGGCCGTTGATTTCAACGTGAAATTGGGCCATGCGGATGATGGCAACTATAAAGGTCGCGAAAAAGAGCGTGCGATAAAAGTCAGAAAGAAATATTTGAAGAACCCAGAACCGGATTGCAAATTCCTCATCCGGGTTCGGCATATATTGATAATTGATCAGTCCGATGAAAATGAGATGAAGCGCGTAAAAGGCCGACACAGAAATTCGAAGCGTCCAAGACCTGCGCATCACCAGGCAGACCAAATGATAGAACATCGGCGGTATCACCAGCAGGAACATGGAGGCAAAATTGAGATACGCCTGCTGCGCCACATTTTGAGTGATGAGCATTTCGGATGCCTGATAGCAAACGTAAGCCCAGCTTGCAATGACGAACATGGCGAGAGACATCATGATGGCGCTAAGCCGCCTAATCCCCGCAATGAATACGAATGCAGACAGGGCGCCCGTTACCCACATCGTGATCAAAACGCTTGTTTGAAAAACTGAACTTGTCATTTTTCTCCTGAGAACCGCTAAAAGCCGGAATTTAGGCTTCCACAAACTAAAAAATAACAGTTTAAAGTACCTATTACAAGGAGTTGTCGGCTTGCCGGTTGGCTTACTAAAATGGTTTAGTTAGTCACAGACGGCGGTAAGCTTTTATTGAAATTTAGATGTTTTTAATCTAATCTAGGCGGCGTTAATCTATTTTTCCAAATTGTTTTATAAAAATAATGACCAAAGCGCGCACAATTCCAGCTGTCTTAATTCTTCTTATTTTAATCATCACCTCGCTGGTGGCGGGACATCGAGTCATCAGCGGATCCAGCGATTTTGACACTTATTATTACGCCGGCAAAGCCATTTTAAACAACCTGGCGCTTTACACGATTTCTGAGCACTCCGTTAATTTATCCAAAAGCCCGTTTATTTATCCGCCCTTTTTCGCGTTTTTTATTACCCCGCTTTCCATGATACCGATCTATCAGGCTGCCGTTATGTGGAATGCGATCAGCTTGCTTTCTTTTCTGGGAACGATTTTTCTGATCATCCGGATTATGGGAATCCGGCAAGATCTAAAGTCCCGGGTGTATGAAAAAAATTTACCCTGGCTAATTCTTCTGGCCGCGTTGGCAACCGCGGCTTTGATGGATAATCTTGTGATGGCACAGGTGAACTGCCTGGTCTTCCTCATGGTCGCGCTCGGCATTTACTTTCTGAACCAATCCCGCGATTTTTTATCCGGTTTCTGGATAGGGATGGCGGCCTGCGTAAAGCTTTTTCCTGCAATTTTCTTCCCTTATTTTCTAATTAAATGGAAATGGAAATCACTTCTCGGCGGTTTTCTTGCGCTGGTGCTTTGCGCCGGCATTGTGCCCGGCCTGGCGTCCGGCCTTGCAAAAAACATTGAACTTCACCGGCAGTGGTTTCAGGAGACTATCCGGCCCCATATGATGCCGCAAACGCTTGCGTTTTATTCGAACCAGCTCAATCCAAGCCATCAGGATTTAAAAGCGGTTGTTTTTCGCTGGGTGATTGACTGGGAACATCGGGAAAATACGGGCGGACCTCACGGCCGCGAATTTTTCTTCAGGCCGCCGATCCGGCTGAGCGAAAAACAGGCCGGGCTGACCGGAAATTTAGCGGTTGGTTTTGTATTTCTTACTTTTATTTTTCTGGCTGTCAAAACCAGCAGAACACCGGATAAAACCGGATTTTTAAACCTCATTTCTTTTATGGTGACGACCATGGTATTGATTTCGCCGAAAGCGCGGAGCCATTTTTTTATCTTCCTGATTTTTCCATGGTCTGTGCTGGCCAATCAAATCACCGCGAGCGCAAAAGGCAAATTAAGGGAAAAACAGACTCTGCTGATATCCGCGTTTTTTTATTTTGCTCAGGGCATTAAGTATTTCAAGTTTTTGGGATTCGGCGCGTTTTCGGCGCTGGCCTTATGGATTTATTTCGCGCTCAAACTGAATAAACCGGCGAGAGAAAATAAATGATCAACAGCAATTATAAATTATTCTTCGAAAACCTTTTTCGGCCCCTTGCCAGAATCTTCATTTCTCTCAAAATCACACCCAACCAAATGACGGTCGCGGGCCTTGTGTTCGGAATCGCAAGCTGCCTTCTCTTTCTTTCAACGGAGAATCTGGTACTTTTTTTTATTCTGATTGTGGCAAGCGCGCTTTTTGATGCGTTGGATGGTGTCGTGGCCAGGCTGACGGATCAATCCAGCAAATTCGGTGCCTATCTGGACGCGATGTGTGACCGGCTTTTTGACGGTATCGCGGCTTTGACAGTCGCAATTTACACAGGGGAGTGGATTCTCATTTTTTTGGCGGTGCTGGGTGGTATATTTGTGAGTTACGCCAAAGCACGGGCCGCAATGGAAACGCCTGTGTCCAACCTGGAATGGCCTGACTTAATGGAGCGGCTTGAGCGTAATGTGGTCTTTATTCTCGGATTTTTTATTTCAGAATTTTTTCATATTCAAATCGCGGGGCACAGTTTCTTCTTCTGGGTTTTGATCGGGCTCAATGTCGCGATTTATTACACCGTGGTTCAACGCATTGTACGGGCGAAGCGGTTGATAGAAGAACGGTCAAAATAAGTCCTCAGTCCACAGACCATAGTCCACAATTAGCAGTCAAAATTTACGCGGACTGTCGACTGACGACTATGGACTAATACCGTGGACTGTGGACTATGGGCTGATGACTGTGTTAAAATCACCAAACTTATGACACCTCAAGAACAGCTTAAAATATTCAAAGAAAACACGGTTGATCTGATTTCCGAAGCTGATTTGCTGAAGAAATTAGAGCGCGGCAAGCCGCTCCGCATCAAATACGGCGCGGATCCTTCGGCTCCGGACCTTCATTTGGGCCATACAGTTCCGCTCCGAAAATTAAAAGCGCTGCAGGAACTCGGGCACACGATTGTGTTTTTAATCGGCGACTTTACCGCACGCATCGGCGATCCGTCGCACCGCTCGGAAACCAGAAAGCCCCTCACAGCGGAAGAAATCAAAAAGAACGCGGAAACTTATCAGGCGCAGGTTTTTAGAATCCTCGATAAAAATAAGAATGTCGAAGTCGTTTACAATTCCAAATGGCTGGACGCGCTCAAGCCCACGGATTTTCTGGCGCTCACATCAAAATACACAGTCGCCCGCATTTTGGAGCGCGATGATTTCAAGAAGCGCTACGACGACAAACAGCCGATCACGATTCTCGAATTTTTGTATCCCTTGATGCAAGGTTACGATTCCGTCGCCCTGAAAGCCGATGTGGAGCTCGGCGGCACCGATCAAAAGTTCAATTTACTTGTGGGCCGCGAACTTCAGCGCGATTACGGACAAGAGCCGCAGGTCGTGATGACGCTTCCGATTATTGAGGGCCTCGACGGCAAGCAGAAAATGTCGAAGTCGCTCTCAAACCATATTGCTTTAAACGACCAGCCTGAGGAAATGTTCGGCAAAGTGATGTCGATTCCGGATCCTTTGATCGGCAAATACTTTCAATATTTAACGGATGCCAAAATCAGCGCAAAAGATATCGAAGCAAAACCGCGTGACGCAAAAGCCAGACTCGCGCGCGATATTATTTCCATTTATTACGGAAAAGACGCCGCCCAGAAGGCGAGCGACCAATTTGATCAAGTGTTCAAAAACAAAGAACTGCCCGATGAAATAGAGGAAGTGAAAATCGCGAAAGACAAACTTCAAAACGGCAAAATCGATATTGTGAATTTATTGAAAGAAGCCGGCCTTGTCGCCAGTAAAAATGAAGGCCGCCGTTTGGTGGAGCAGGGCGGTGTGAAAGTAAATAAATCAAAAGTCGAGTCACCGGAGTCTAGTTTTGCGCTCGATCCGGCCGTGATTGTGCAATGCGGCAAACGCAAATTTGCCCGCGTCAGTCTTAAGTAGGGGCGTATCGCGATACGCCCGTACGTTATAAAATATTTATGTCAATTCAAAAAACCCGCCAGACCTATCTCAGCTCATTTTTCACTTCCTCCATTTCGTTTATTGTCCTTGCAGCCGGAGCGCTTCTCGTGGGCATGCTTTTCTGGACCCATGTTTACGTGGCGCACGCCATTTCGCTCAGACGGCTTGCGGAGACAGCCTCCAATCATGTTCCTTACGCCTTTGACCTGAACCAGTTCGTAATCGCGCCCAACTTCATTCATCTGTCCTGGGTTTTGGCGGTGGCCATCCCGGTTTTATCCGGCCTCATGTTCGCTAGAAATAAAAAGCTGATATTCATAAGATCATCACGCGTTAAAACAACCTCCGCGAAATTTCTCGCCATATTGTCTGTTGTGTTCTTGCTTTTATTTCCGTCCTCAATCGGTTTTATCGTCCTTCAATGGATGAAGGGCGGGCTGGACGCCGGGATGCTTTTTGGCGCGTATCTCGGCATGTTTTTGATTGCCATATTTTTTATTCTTCTTTCAATGGCCATTTTGTCTCAGGTGAAGAATTGGTGGCTGGCCTTATGTGCGTCTCTTTTTTTATGCGTGGTTTTGTGCATGCTCGGCCTGCCGCAGGTGGAGACGCCGGTTTGGCTGAAGCGTTTTTTGCCGGCTGAAATCCTCGGTGAATTCAGCCGAGGCGTCATTGATTTAAGGCCTTTTGGGGCCAGGATTAATTTAGCGGAATCAGAACAGATTTTTCTTTCGAAGCACACCGAAAATATTTTGAAACAGTTTGGAGATGACGCGATATTGATCACTGCTTTTTTATCGAGTGAGCGCCCGGATTTTAAGAACGCGCAAAATCTGCTCCGCGAGTACGCGCGCGTAAACCCGCATTTGAAATATAAAATTTATGATCCCGACCGCCAGGCGGCCGAAGCATTGAAGCACCGGATCGATGCTTACGGTTCAACCGTGATTGAGGTAAGGGGTAAAAAAGCCGCGGCCAGTTTTCCGGATGAGGACAAAATCACAAACGCGCTTTCCGGCATCCTGGAAAATAAAAGCCGGCGTATCCTGTTCACCATCGGACACTCGGAGCCCGGCCTCGGCGATAAAAGCGAGAACGGTTATGAAAATTTAGCCGCCAAGATCAGGAGCCTTGGTTTTGAATTGGAAGAATCGGGCTTAACCGACATTCAGAATTTATCAAACGCAGATTTGATTTTGCTCACAGGGCCGCATTCGGATTTAAACGAGCGCGAGGCCGAAGTGCTCAGGCGTCACTTTGAATCCGGCGGAAGCGTTTTTGTTGCGGTGGATCCGGTTTTCCCCAGGGAAGGCGACCGGACGCGCCAATTGATTTGGGCGCTTGGCGTTGATTTGGGCCGCGATGTCGTGATCGATAAATACAGTAAGCTGAACGGTGTTGAAAAATTGGTAGTGGTGATTACCAATTATGCCGAGCATCCGGGTATCCGGGATTTTAGCAAGCCGGTTTTGATGCCGGTTGCGCGCTCAGTCAGAAAAAGAGCGAACGTGCCGGACGATGTTGCGGTGACCGAAATTGCCCGGACCGGAAAAGGCAGCTGGGCGGAAACCAATTTGATCGATTTGGAAAATGACAAAGCCGAATACAATGAAAAGGAGGACCTGGCGGGCCCGATTCCGGTGGCTTCGGTCCTTGAGCAGACAAAATCAAAAGGGAAGATGGTGATTATCGGAGACAGCGAATGGCTCAACAACGCAAGCTTCGGCCTTCTCGGTAACCGTGATTTTTTCATCTCACTTCTCGGCTGGCTCACGTCTGATGTGATCAGCCGCGAACCTGTCCGGATTCCTGAGCCAAACACGCGGGAGCCCTTTGTTCTGCATGGGCGCGAACACGCGGTGATCTTCAGTATGTCTGTTTTTCTGACCCCCGTTCTTCTCTTAGTTGCCGGATTTCTCACGTTCACGGCCGGTAAGCGGTAAGTGTGGACATCAGATAAAAGTTGCCCTAAAATAACGCTTCGTGATTGACCAAAACTTAAAAAGCCTACAGGATCGCATCAGAAGTGCTTGTCAGCGCACGGGGCGCAACTTTGATGATATTCAAGTGGTTTTGGTCACGAAGACAGTACCTGTAGAAATCGTGCTTCAGGCTTACCATCTTGGCTGCCGCGATTTCGGCGAGAATAAAGTTCAGGAATGGCTCGAGAAGAAAGATGCGCTGCCTAAAGACATTCGCTGGCACGTGATCGGCCATTTGCAGACGAACAAAGTGAAATATTGTGTGAAGCCAGTAGGGGCGTATGGCAATACGCCCTTACTGATTCACTCAGTCGATAGTTTAAAACTGGCAAACACGATCCATAAAGAAGCATCACAGAAAAAGCTGACAGTTGATTGCCTCGTGCAGGTGAATACGTCCGGCGAAGCGTCCAAGTTTGGTGTTCAGCCGAATGATGCTGAAAAGCTGGCGGCCGACGTCGGCAAGCTGCCGCATTTGAGATTAAAAGGCCTCATGACGATCGGGCCGTTGACGGACGATCCAAAAAAGACGCGCGAATCGTTTCGATTGTTAAGACAGTTGTTTGAAAAAATAAAGAAAAGTACGAAACCGGAGTTTGAAATTCTCTCGATGGGCATGAGTTCCGATTTTGAAATCGCGATCGAAGAAGGTGCTAATTTAATCCGGATCGGAACCGCGGTGTTTGGGGCGCGTCAGTAGTATCCGTCATTGCGAAGCTCGCTATTTGGTGCTGAAGCAATCTCAGAGCCGTTCCCGACTCTAGCCGAGTCGGGACTGCTCAGTCCTTGACGCGATTGGCGTCAAGGGACGAGCTGAGATTGCTTCGGTAACGAGTAAAGTACCTCGCAATGACAGTGGAAGAAAGAGTGGAAAATAAAATGCGTAAACTAAACGAAAAAATAGGATTCATCGGCTGCGGCAACATGGGCGGCGCGATTCTACAAGGTTTACTGCAAAAGAAAGTAGCGAAGCCTGCACAGATTTTTGTCCATGATCCGTTTGCGAAAAATCTCTCCAAGTTCAAAGTCAAAGTGGTGAAAACGAATCGCGATGTTTTGAACAATTCCCAAATTGTAATTTTGGCGATTAAACCTCAGGAATTACCGAATTTGGCAAAAGAATTGCATGTAGGGGCGTATCGCAATACGCCCCTACGGAATAAAATGGTGATTTCCATTCTGGCCGGCACACCAATTTCAAAAATCAGAAAATATTTGGGTAAGAATTTCTCAATTGTTCGCGCGATGCCCAATCTGGGCGCGATTGTCGGAGAATCGATGACGGCGATTTGTGGTGACATCAATGTAGGGGCGTATCGCGATACGCCCTTACGTATTTTTTCGGCATGTGGGCGTGTGATTAAAACATCTGAAAAATATCTGGACCTTGTGACGGCCGTGAGCGGCAGCGGCCCCGCGTATTTCTTTTTATTGATGGAGCTTCTCGCAAGTTTCGCGAAAAGAAGCGGGCTTTCAGAATCTCAAGCGAACGCGCTCGCGATTCAGACGGCGCTCGGATCTGCAAAGTTAGCAGTTGCTTCCAAAGAGGCACCCGCCGTTTTAAGACAGCGCGTGACCTCGAAGAAGGGAACGACGGATGCCGCGCTCAAAGTATTATTCAAAAAACAATTTCCCAAGATTTTTCACGAAGCATTAAAAAAAGCGGTTAAAAGAGCGAAAGAATTATCACGGTCATAAATAGTCGACAGTCCACAGTCTACGGTTAAGAGAAAATTCTGTGGACCATTGACTGTTGACTGTGGGCCAGATTGGAGGAATCCATGTTCGTCATCGGGCAAATATTTTCAAGTCTCGCGTTTTTGTTCAGCATGATTTTTAAAGTCATTTATTTTCTGCTCGTGATCCGGATTGTGCTCTCATGGTTCATCGCGGATTCTTATAACAGCACGGTCAGCACGCTTTACGCCGTGACGGACCCGATTTTGGCGCCTTTCCGAAAATTACCGCTTCAAATTGGCGGACTGGATTTGTCGCCGATCGTGGCTTTTCTGGCGATCAGTTTTCTCGATCACTTTGTGGTCGGAATTTTGACAAGGCTTGCGATCCAATTTGCCTGACAAAGTGAAAATTTCGGTCCGCGTGATTACGCGCTCTAAGCGTGAATTGATTGAAGAGGAAGCCAGCGGAATTTGGAAGGTGTATTTACACACCGTTCCCGAACAGGGAAAAGCCAACGAGCGGCTGCGTGAGCTGATAGCGGAACATTTGGATGTTTCAAAAAGCGCTGTCAGAATCGTGCGCGGCGAAACCAGTAAACACAAAATTATTGAGGTAGCAAATGCGTGACGAAGATTTGTTCCAGAAAATCGAGGCGGCGGCTGAATTTATTCAGTCCCACACCAAATTAAAACCCACCGTTGCCGTGATTTTAGGTACCGGTTTGGGTGATCTCGCGAAGCGCATCAAAAAAGATGTGGAGCTTTCCTACGAACAAATTCCGCATTTTCCGGAATCGACGGTCGATTCACACGCGGGCAAACTCGTGATCGGAAAAGTCGGCGACAAGGTTGTGGTCGCGATGGAAGGCCGCTTTCATTTCTATGAAGGTTACAGCTTGGAGCAAGTGACTTTTCCCGTGCGCGTGATGCGCCGGCTGGGTGCCAAATATTTATTTGTGTCAAACGCGGCGGGCGGGCTCAATTTGCAATATAAAAAGGGCGATTTGATTTTGATTGAAGACCAAATCAACTCGATGGGCGTGAATCCTCTCGTGGGCCCCAATGACCATCGCCTCGGAATCCGGTTTCCCGATATGTGCGCGCCATTCTCGAAAAAAATGATGAAGCTTGCCGAGAAAGTCGCGAAGTCTAAGAAAATTCCGTTGCAGCGCGGTGTTTATGTGGGCGTCACGGGGCCGTGTCTTGAGACACGCGCCGAATACCGCATGTTCCGCGAGTTCGCCGATGTGATCGGCATGTCGACCGTCCCCGAAGTCATCGTCGGCATTCACGCCGGTTTCGAAATCCTGGGCGTTTCGATTGTCACCGACACTTGCGATCCTGATCATTTGGAGCCTTGCGATATCAACGAAATCATCAAAACCGCCCAGAAAGCTGGTCCCAAATTGGATCAGCTTTTTGAAGCGGTCATTAAAAGTTTATAGTCATTGCGAGGCGCGATGATTAGTGCCGTGGCAATCTACGTTTCAGCCTGGCACCGTCAGTAACGCCTCCGGAATTGTAAGTAACGCCTCCGGAATACGGAATACGGAATACGGAATATCGTGAATAAAATTATTTTCTTTTTTATATTAATCATCTTGTTGAATTACAACGTAAATCTAGCTTTTCCCGACACCGACGATTCTAGTATAGATTGCTCAAAGATATCTCAGACAAATCCAAATTCAAAAATCTTTTGTAAAGGCGGTACATGGTTTCAAGGAGAAATAGAGCTTCAAATTGTAAAAGATTCTCCTGGGAATTACCGGTTTATACAGTATGGAAAAAGAAAAGATATAAATGGAAATGAATTTTCTGTTATAAATTCGTCTGTTACAAAGAACAAACAAAATTTGCTTATAGCCAAGCAGCGTTTTAAAGGAGGAGAGCTTGCGACAGTAAATGCCGATCTCGATAAGATTAACGAAGTGGATAAATGGGAAGCAGAAAAATCTGGCCCTGTTTCACAGCCAATAGTACAGGCATTCGAAAAGCCGCAAATTGATATAAAACGAGTTCTGGTGCCTAGCGGATATTTAAATCAAAATGGCTCTGAATCATTGCTAGTTAAATATGAATTTACTACTTACAAAACCACAAAGGATGTAAATGGGATAGAGCATACGGTTATTGACAAAGAACAACAATACACAAAGGAAGAATTGGAAAAATTGAAAATGCAACAAGAGGCGATACGCGATCCCTATAATCCTCATCCTGTTTTTGAGAAGCAACTTGTAACGATTCGCACTATGCTTGAAAAGATTAATGAACTAGAAAATCAAAAGTGATATTACATAACGTCTCCGGAATTTTTCACCTTTTGTTAGAGGGAAGCGCTTTCGGATAAAGAAATTTCCGCATGAGGATGATTAAATGAAAACAAAAGTCTTTATCAGTTGTGGACAGAACGAAAATAACTGTCGTGAACGTCGGATAACTGAAACTCTGAAGAAAATAGTCGAACGGGACGACCAACGGTTTGAAGCTTATATCGCCAATGAAAAGCAAGATGGGAAGAGCTTTCGGGAGAATATATTTAATCAATTAGCTGATAGCGAGTATTTCTTGTTTGTTGATCTTAAACGCGAAAGATTGGTATCGCATCCACGAGATATATTAAAAGCTAGATATGGAGGCTCATTGTTTTGTCATCAAGAATTGGCAGTTGCTTCCTACCTCGATTTAGAACCATTATATTTTTGCGAAAAAGGGCTCGAAAGGAATGGCCTGCTTCACTTTATTCAGAGTAACGCGATTTATTTTAGCGATGAACAACAGCTTTACACAATGGTTCGTAATGCAGTTGCTAAATGGGAAATAGGATGGAAAAATCGCTTAGAATTAGTCGTTGCCCCCAATTATCCGTCAATTGCCAATATAACAAATGGACAGCCAATACAGACTGAGTGGTATCACATTTACGTTAAGAATTTACACAGATCAAAAAAAGCATTTAATTGCTTTGCATTTCTCGAAAAAATTGTAAATTTAAAGACATCGGAGGAAACGCGACCAAAAACGATCGAACTTCATTGGGCAGGATTTAATTTTCCAAGCGCAACCATATTACCCAAGGCCGAGCGCGTTTTAGATGGTTTTGTAATTGATAAACGTGCGCCCAATATTCTTACAGTTCCTTCTTTTTCACAGTCGACAGAATTTCATCCTGCGAATTTGTATCCCGGCGAATATAACCTAACTTATAGAGTAATATCACAAAACTTTGCTGATGCCGTAGCAACTTTTCGAGTATTGTTTGAAGGTGGTTCGACTAGAGCAAAACTCAAGTTGGATGATAGCCAGAGTTTTAAACTCGGTTGCAAATCAACAGCAGCTAACTTTGTCGCCGGCTCTTCCACGGGGGTTGTGTCCACAATTTTTTAAAGCGATATCAGGCACAAAAGTGCCGGGTTCAGAGAAGCGTTGCCATTTGATGAGCGGCGTCGAGAGAGTGAGCTTCAGATCGAAGCGAGTGAACGAGTCGCAGTGAGTACGGGAAATTCTGATTAGGCGGTTGGCCTGGAATTTTCCGAACGCAACGTAGCGAAGCAAATGGCAATGCTTCGAGACCGTAGATTGCTTCGACACTGAATAAAGAATCTCGCAATGACGGAGGAAGTAGATCCTTCGCTGCGCTCCCTCCGGGCCTACGGCTCGAAGGGCCGGAGGCAGGATGACAAGTAAATGCTTACAATGACGGTAAAAGAGAAAATATGACAATTGAGAAAAAAGATTACAAAAAGACAGTTAACCTTCCAAAGACTGACTTTCCGATGAAGGCCGGGCTCCCGGAACTTGAGCCGAAGAAGCTCAAGGAATGGGAAGCGGACGGGCTTTACGCGAGAATCCGCGCGAAATCAAACGGCAAACCGAAATACATTCTGCACGACGGCCCGCCGTATGCGAATGGTGTGATCCATATCGGTCACGCGCTCAACAAGATTTTGAAAGACATCATCGTGAAATTTAAGGCGATGTCTGGGTATGATGCGCATTACGTGCCGGGCTGGGACTGTCACGGCATGCCGATTGAGCACGCGATTTTCAAAGAACTCGGCAAACGCAAAGAAGACGTGAATCAGCTCGAGTTCCGCAAGAAAGCGCGCAATTACGCTTCAAAATTTATGGAAAAGCAGCGCGAAGAGTTTAAGCGGCTCGGCATCTTCGGCGATTGGGAAAAACCGTATTTAACAATGGCTCCGTATTATCAATCCACGATCGCGAAGAGTTTTCTGAGACTATTGAAAGATGATTTTATTGAACGCCGCTTGAAACCCGTTCCGTGGTGCTTTGACTGTGAAACCGCGCTCGCGGACGCGGAACTTGAATATGAAGATAAGACTGATGCGGCCATTTTTGTCGCGTTTGAAATCTTGAACACGACAGAGCCCGTCAATCTGAAAATCATGAACCTCGCAAAAGGGAAACCTGCGTTCGTGATTATTTGGACCACAACACCGTGGACACTTCCGGCAAACGTGGCGATCGCGTTTAATCCGGAGCTTACCTATTCCATTTTCGAAGTTGGCGGAAAGATTTTTATCACCGCGGAGAGTTTGGTCGAGAGTTTGCGTACAAAATTTGGGCTGAATGAAGTTAAAACACTTCAAACATTCAAAGGAAAAGACTTAAAAGGCCTCAAAGCCAAACGGCCGTTTTCGTCAGAGGCGTCTGTCGCGATTTTGGCCGATTATGTGTCGGCCACGGACGGCACGGGCATTGTGCATATAGCGCCGGGACACGGCGAAGAAGATTACGCGGCCGGGCTCGAGTACAAACTTCCGATTTTATCGCCTGTGGATAGCCGAGGAAAATTCACATCCGACTTTAAATTACTGGAAGGCGCTTTTGTGTTTAAAGCCAACGCCAAAATCATCGAGCTCTTGCGCGAGAAAAACACGCTTTTATTTTCGGAGCCGCACGCGCATTCGTATCCGCACTGCTGGCGCTGCAAAAATCCGATCATCTTTCGCGCGACCCATCAATGGTTCTTGAAAATCGAACACAAAGATTTGCGAAAAAAGTTGTCTGAGGCGGTCAATCAGAAGATTAACTTCTTCCCAAGTTGGGGGAAAAACCGGATTGGTTCGATGGTCGAAACGCGTCCCGATTGGTGCCTCTCGCGCCAACGGCTGTGGGGCGTTCCGATTCCGATTATTCGCTGCCGCAAATGCACGAAAATTTTCAACCTTGAAACCGAGAAAAATATCGAAAAGTTTTTCGCTGAGAAAGGTGCTGATAGTTGGTTCGAAAAAGACGTCGCCGAGTTTTTTGACGGCGGCAATATCCCGAAATGCTGCGACGCGCCCGATGTGAAAAAAGAAGACGACATCATCGACGTTTGGTTTGATTCAGGCGTTAGCCATCAGGCGGTGCTGAAGAACACAAAGGACTTCCCGGACCTCCAATATCCGGCGAATCTGTATTTAGAAGGCAGTGACCAGCATCGCGGCTGGTTCCAAAGCAGTTTGATCGCGAGTATGGCGCTTGAAAATCAAGCGCCCTTTGACTCGATTCTCACGCACGGATTTGTGATGGACGGGGAAGGCAAGAAGATGTCGAAGTCGGCGGGCAACGTGGTCGCGCCGCAGGATGTGATGAAGCAATACGGCGCGGATATTTTGCGTTTGTGGGTCTCATCCTGTGATTATTCGCAAGATGTGCGGCTCTCGAAAGAAATTCTCGAAAGAATCGCCGACGCTTACCGCAAAATCCGCAACACGTTCCGCTATTTGCTCGCGAACTTGTATGATTTTGATCCCGCCAAGGATTTTGTGAATCCCGGCAACATGGATCCGGTCGATCAATATATTTCCGAGAAATCAAAAGAGCTTTTTATCGCGATCCGCAAAAGCTACGAAACCTTTGATTTTCTGAAAGTGTTCCAGCTCTCGTATGAACTTTGCAATTTCCATCTGAGTTCTTTTTATTTAGACGTCGCGAAGGACCGGCTGTATACGGCCTCGCCAAAATCGGTCGCCCGGCGTTCCGCGCAATCCGCGATTTGGCAGATTTTAAATGACGCCGTGCGCTTGATGGCGCCCATCATGCCGTTTACGTGCGATCAGGCGTGGCAGATGATGCCCGGCAAGCACGAGCCCGAGCATATTCATGAAGCCGAGTGGTCCAGATTCAGCGAAGTGTCGAAGCAGACTTTGGACGATTGGGCGCAGATTTTCGCTCTGCGCGAGAAGGTGCTCCTCAAATTAGAAGAGAAGCGCGCGAAGGGTGAGATCGCGTCGTCTTTGGACGCCAAAGTGAAGGTCAGCATCAAAGATAGCGCCATTTTTGAAGTGCTTCGGAAATACGAAGCTAATCTGCGCTTCTATTACATTGTGTCGCAGCTTGCGCTGACGCAGAATCCGGGACAGACGGATGAGTTTGAAATCGAAGCCGCGAAGGCGGACGGCACCAAATGCGTGCGCTGCTGGAATTATTCCACGCAAGTCGGCAAGTTCGCGGATGATCCCGAGCTCTGCGAGCGCTGTGTGGAAGCGGTGAAGAACGCCTAACCAGTCATTGCGAAACGCTTACTGTCATTCCCGCGAAAGCGGGAATCTAGTTTTAGATCCCCGCTAAAAGCACGCGGGGATGACATTGAAGATGAAATATCTCGCAACGATGGAGAACATTGAGATTTTATGAAGTTTGTTGTACAGTATTTCGATATTTAACCTATGAATACACATCACGTCAGGACCCGGAAAAGAATTTTGAAGCGTATTTTGGTGATTCTTTTCCTCTCTCTGTTTGCCGCGCTTTTGTATTTCACGCTCGATTCACTTTTCGTGTCGGCCTTCGGCTGGAAGTGGTTCCGCACGCAGTGGGTTCAGCTGATTTTTATGATGGCGTTTGCGGGCGCCATGTTTAAGCCGGTTGACCATCTTGTGTTCCTTCTCTTCAAAGGTATCTTTTTCGGGCGCCACGACCAGCACTTTGTGGTTCTGTCAAAACTCGCCCGCGAGCTTGTCAGCGTGATGGATTTGCAGGAGCTCGGTAATTTGGTGGTGAATACTTTCGGTGAATCGGTCCATGTAAGAACCGCATCTTTGATGGTATTCCAGAAAAATGACCAGAATTATCAAGTAATCTCGGCATACGGAATTCACCCGACCATTTATAAGAAAATTCAATTCGCGGTAGACCGGCCCATCATTGATTCGATGCGGACTTACACCATGCCGATCCTGCGCGATCAGCTGCGCAAACTTTTGCCGTGGCAGGAAGCCAATCAGCTGACCAACGACTTCGAACTTTTGCAGGCATCGTGCATCATTCCGATTATTTGCGAAGACCAGTTGATCGGTTCGCTCAACTTGGGCGCACGCTCAGCTTCAAAAACATTTCGCGAAAATGACCTCCGGTTTTTCCATGAATTTGCCAGTGAAATCGCGCCCACCATCCGGAACGCCATTATGGTGGAAGAGTTGCGCCGTGCCAATGAAGAGCTGAAACAAGTTCAAACCGAATTAATTCAAACGACAAAGCTTTCGGCCATTGAACAGCTCGCCACAGGCCTCGCGCACGAAATTCACAATCCGTTGACGATTATTTCCGGAAAAGCGCAGGTCCTGCTGCTCAAAAAAGACAAAAAGTCCTACGACGACAAAGTGGAAGAAGTTTTGAAAACGATTGTGAAGCAAACCAAACGGGCGGCCGATATAACAAGGAAGCTCTTGATGTTTACGCAGGGGAGAGGTCTGCTGCACGAGCCGATTCCTTTTGAAACCATCGTGAATGACACTGTGGCGCTGGTGTCGTATCAAACCGCGCTCGACGATATTCGCGTGGCGAAGCAAGTGGATCGCAATTTGCCGCCTTTCTACGGAAATCCAAGTGCGTTTCGCGAAATCTTTCTCAATTTATTTTTAAACGCGGTTCAGGCTGTCGGAAAATCCGGCATTATTCAAATTAACGCAAGGTACAAGCAGCCGGAGCAGGCGATTGAAATCCGCGTTTCAGATTCAGGACCGGGGATTCCGGAAGAGCACATGAGCCAGATTTTTAATCCCTTTTTCACAACGCGCCCGGAGGGAACCGGCCTCGGGTTATTTGTGACGCAGCAGATCGTTCATCGCTATCAGGGCTCGATTCGTATCGAAAGCAAGGCGGATGAAGGTGCTGTGGTGATTATTCAGCTGCCTTTAAGTGCGGGACAGCCGATGCCGAATGGTAAATCGGAAGATGTGTTTGAGGATAATCAGCAGCTTGGCAGTATCAAACAGTTTTAGTTGAATAGAGTTTTTCAATCTGATGATTGGAGGAGGGAGTTGTCATGGTGAAGCTTCTCGTGGTAGATGATGAAAGCGAAATTTGTGAATTTCTAAGAAGTTTTTTTGAAGAGCGCGATTACACCGTGCATGTGGCGCATTCCGGCAAACAGGCGCTTGAGGAGCTTAAGAAAATCAATCCTCAGATTGTCCTTCTTGATATCAAAATGCCGGACATGGACGGCGTGCAGGCGCTTAAGGAAATCAAACTGCAGCATCCGCGCGTGAAGGTGATTATGGTGACCGCTATTGAGACGCGCGACAAGATCGAAGAGTGCCTCAGGCTCGGCGCTGACAATTATATTACAAAACCTCTGAGCCTTGAGTATCTCGAGACAGATGTCCGCGAAAAAATCGAAAGTATTTCGAAGGCTAAGTAGCTTTAGCCTGTTTTAAAGACGGCCCAAACCCGCATCTTCCCGGACTCGCATTTCTCAAAAACGTGGTGTATGATTTAACGGTTAATGATTGACTCGTTAAACACAAATGATATAATGCGCCCTTCTCAGGTGACAAAATGGATAAACAAGATATCGCGAAGTTAAAAATACAGCTGGATATTGAGCGTAAAAAGATGATGGGCGGGCTTGACCATATCGAGCGCGATATGCTTAATAAAAGCCAGCGGGATGCCTCGGGCGACCTGTCAGGTTATTCCTTTCATATGGCGGACCAGGCAACCGACAATTTTGATACAGAGCTGAGCTTCGGCATTGCCTCTAACGAGCAGCAGCGCCTGAATGAAATTACCGATGCGCTCAAACGGATTGAAGAAGGTGTTTTTGGTGATTGTGAAGAATGTAAGAAGCCGATTTCAATGAAACGTTTAAAAGCAATGCCGTCTGCGCGTTATTGCATTAAGTGCCAGGAAATTGTCGAGAAACGGGATCGCGAACAGCAGTAAGCTTCCTGACACTCGGATGATCTTGGCCTAATCTTACCACCAACAAACCATCAAGCCATGTGGCTCTACGGAACTGCAATTCTAGTTTTTCTTTTAGATCAAATTACCAAATTAATCGCCGTCAACAATCTGCCGCTCCATTCCAGCACCGCCGTTATTCACAATGTTTTTCATTTAACGCTGGTTCAAAATACGGGTATCGCGTTCGGCATTTTTAATGAACATGGACAGGTTCTTTCATGGCTTATTTCGCTCTGCATGGTGGTGCTGCTGATCGTTTCCCGGTCATTTTACCGGACGCCTGCGATTCAGCAAGCCGCGTTCGGCATCATTTTCGGCGGCGCTCTGGGAAATTGGCTTGATCGCATGCGCCTCGGGTTTGTGGTCGATTTTCTTGATTTTCGTGTGTGGCCGGTTTTTAATGTGGCTGATTCGTGCATCACGGCCGGCATTTTTCTATTTCTTTGGATTAATCTAAAACAGCAATCAAAACATCATGTATCCTGAACTTTTCTCAATCGGCCCGTTTGTGATTCACACCTATGGCTTCTGCCTGGCAATCGGCGTGATTGCCGGATCGTTTTACATTTCAAAGCAATCCAAGAAAATCGGCCTCCCGGAAGAAAAGGCGGTGGATTTGATTTTATGGACCGTTCTCTCGGGATTTTTGGGGGCGAGAATTCTGTATGTTTTCTACGACCTTCATTACTTTCTGGAGAATCCGGTTGAAATTCTGGCCATTTGGCGCGGCGGTATTATTTTCTACGGCGGGCTTATCGGCGGAGTTGCGGGTTTCCTGATTTATTCAGGCCGCATTGATTTTCCGAGAAGGGAAACGCTCGATTTATTTGTGCCCGCGACCGCACTGGCGCAAGGATTCGGGCGTATCGGCTGTTTTTTTAACGGCTGCTGCTACGGGCGCGAAACCGGCTGTCCGCTTGGTGTTGCGTTTCCGTTTTCAGACCATCCGCTTCATCCGGTGCAGCTGTATGAAGCCGCTTTTTGTTTCGTTTTATTTCTTATTTTATGTCAAATTTACAAACGCTCTCAGCACCGCCCCGGGCTTACCGCGCTCACTTATTTTATGCTGTATCCGGCGGGCCGCTTTGCTTTGGAATTTCTCCGAAGCGACATGCCGCTTTTTGCTTTCGGCCTCACGCTGGGCCAGTGGATGAGCGCGGGTGTTGTTTTGTGCGCTGCGCTGTTTCTCGCAAAATCGGTTTCTCAGCCTCATGCCCATTGAAAAGTTCGTAGTCCCCGAAACGGTCAGTAAAAAACGGGTCGATGCCTATCTGGCGTCTCTTTTTTCTGATCGATTTTCAAGGACCAAAGTGAAGGAGCTGATTTTAAAAGGCGCTGTGACGGTTAATGCCGCAAGTGTGAAGCCGAATTTTCTTTTATATCCGGGGCAATCCATCGAAGTCATGGTCGAACTGTCCGAGCAAACTGAAACACGCGCTGAAAAAATTCCGATTGAAGTCGTGTTTGAAGACAAAGATATTCTGGTGGTTAATAAATCAGCGGGGCTGGTGGTGCATCCGGCGTGCGGCAATGAATCAGGGACGCTTGTGAACGCGCTTTTATATCACACCAAACATTTATCGAAGCTGGGCGGCGACGTGCGTGCCGGCATCGTGCACCGGCTTGATAAAGACACCTCCGGTTTGATGGTGGTCGCTAAAAATGATAAAGCGCACGAAATATTATCAAAGCAATTCAAACAGCACAAAATAGAAAAAATCTATTGGGTAGTGGTAAAAGGCGTGATGCAGCATGATGAAATGCGCTGTGAAGCACCGCTCGGGCGTTCGGCCGTTAACCGTAAAAAAATCACAGTTCAGCAGGAAGGCGGCCGGATGTCGGTCACAAATTTCCGTGTTTTAAAACGCCTTAAAGACGCCACGCTCTTAGAAGCGCGTCCGGAAACCGGGCGCACACATCAAATTCGAGTTCATCTGCACCATCTGGATTTACCCATCCTGGGCGATACAGTTTACGGGAAGCCGTCGCTTTTGATTAAGCGGCAGGCGCTCCACTCGAAAACGCTCTCATTCGTTCATCCTGCTACGCAAAAAAAAGTTTCATTTGACTCTCAATTGCCTCCTGATATGAATTTACTCATCAAAAAATTGTCATAACTCTTTTAACTTAAATAACTTAAGAAATAGTTAAAAGACATCTCTAACACTTAAAGCCCGAAGTGTGTTAAAATTCCTTTTTTAAGGACACTTTATGCATCAATTTAACTCCATTGAAGAAATCATAGAAGATATCAAAGCAGGGAAAATGGTCATCATCACGGACGACGAGTCGCGTGAAAATGAAGGTGACCTGGTATTTGCTGCCCAATTCGTATCGCCTGAAAAAGTAAACTTCATGATGAAACATGGGCGCGGGCTTATTTGCACGCCGCTCTCGGATGAACGCCTTGAGGCGCTCGGGCTTCGTGACATGGTCGCCAAAATGGAAGACCCGATGAAAACGGCGTTTACGGTTTCAGTGGATGCCAAGTTGGGCGTCACGACCGGTATTTCTGCTTTTGACCGCGCCCGCACAATCGAACTTCTCGCGGACCCCACATCAAAACCGTCAGACCTTGTTTCTCCCGGGCATATTTTCCCGCTGCGCGCAAAACCGGGCGGTGTCCTGATACGTGCGGGACACACGGAAGCTTCTGTTGATTTAGCAAAGCTCGCAGGGCTTCATCCCGCAGCCGTGATTTGCGAAATTGTGAACGATGACGGCACGATGGCGCGCAAGCAGGAGCTTCTCGATTTCGCGAAAAAATTTGATCTCAAAATCAGTTCGATCCAGGGTTTGATTGAATACCGCGGCCGGTCTGAAAAACTGGTTGAGAAAATCTCCGAAGCCAATATCCCGACGCAGTATGGAAATTGGAATCTTAATTTGTATAAATCACGCGTGGACGGCCTTGAGCATGCCGCGCTTGTGAAAGGTGAAGTGAACGAAGAGCCGACTTTGGTGCGCGTTCACTCCGAATGTTTCACGAGTGAAGTGTTGGGCTCACTCCGCTGTGATTGCAGAGAACAGCTTGACGGCGCCATGGCTTCAATAGAAAAAGAAGGCAAAGGCGTTCTTCTTTACATTCGTCAGGAAGGCCGCGGGATCGGACTCGCGAATAAATTAAAAGCTTACCAATTGCAGGACGAAGGGCTTGATACGGTTGAGGCAAACGAAAAACTCGGTTTCAAACCTGACCTTCGTGATTATGGGACCGGCGCTCAAATTTTGAAGGATATCGGGCTTTCCAAAATCCGCCTGCTTACCAACAATCCGCGCAAGATCGTGGGCCTTGAAGGCCACGGGCTTCATGTCGTGGAGCGCATTCATCTCGAGCTTCCGGTGAATGAGCATAATAAAAAATATTTGCAGACCAAGAAAAATAAACTTGATCATCTGCTGGATGGAGTCTAAATGTCAACAGTCAGAGAAGGCAGTCTTATCGGAAAAGGAAAGCGCTTCGGCATTGTCGTGTCGCGGTTTAACGAAGTGGTGACCAAGCAGCTTTTAGACGGTGCTTTGAATCAGCTCCGCCGGTCCGGTGTTCAGGATGTTGACCTTGAGGTGCTCTGGGTTCCGGGCGCGTTTGAGATTCCGCTTGCATTGCAAGCGTTGGCAAAACGCGGCAGGGGCGGAGACCGCACGCATAAAAAAGAATTGTCCCCTTACGGCGTGGTCAGTTTTCACGCATTGCTCGCGCTTGGCTGTATTGTCCGGGGCGAAACTTCAAATTACAAGCACATTGCACAATCCACCACGGATGCAATTGTGCGCGTGATGATGGATTATCAAATTCCGGTGGGGTTCGGGCTTCTGACAGTGACCAGTTTTGAACAGGCAATCGCCCGCTGCGGCGGAAAACACGGCAATAAAGGCCGTGAAGCGGCGGTTTCGGCGCTTGAGATGGTTAATTTAATTTCTGACTCAGATTTACAGCAAAAATTAGAGGCAAATGCAAAACTCGTAAAATCAAATTTCGTTATCTGATCTTTGTTCTTTGTAATTTTATGCGCAAACGCACACAATCCCGTGAATATGTTCTTCAGGTTCTCTACGAAATAGAGATGACCGATTATCCCATCGGCCAGATTTTTGAAGAATTCTGGAAGGCCAACCCCAACCCTGATGAGGTGAGGGAGTTTACGGAACGGATTGTGAAAGGTACGGCTGAGAAACGCGCGCAGATTGATGAAGTGCTCGTGCGTTACACCGAAAATTGGAACTTGGACCGTATGGCGATTGTAGACCGCAACATTCTCCGTTATTCTACCTACGAACTTCTGTATATGGACGACATCCCGCCCAAAGTTTCTATCAATGAAGCAGTGAACCTGGCAAAGAAATATTCTCAGGAAGAATCCGGCAAATTTGTAAACGGTGTTCTGGATAAGATTTGCCATTCAGAATCAACAAAATCAAAACAGACATAAATGTAGGGGCTATTGCAATACGCCCCCTACATGGAATTCAATCCCTATGAAACATTCACACGACACATTTATGGCCCGCGCTTTACGGCTCGCGGAAAAAGGCCGCGGCCGCGTGAGCCCAAATCCGATGGTGGGCGCCTGCCTTGTGAAGAACGGTAAAATAATTGCGCAAGGATTTCATCAGGAATTTGGCGGCGCTCACGCGGAATCAGAAGTTCTGCAGAGAGCCGGCAGCCGGGCAAAGGGTGCGGTGCTTTATGTGACTCTGGAGCCGTGTTCAACCTGGGGAAAAACAGCGCCGTGCGCTCAAGCGATTATCCGGAGCGGAATCAAAGAAGTTGTGATTGCGTCTTTAGATCCCAATCCAAAACATCGTGGAAAAGGGATTCAAATTTTGAAAAAATCGGGGATTAAAGTGAGGGTCGGCGTCATGCGCGAAGACGCGGAGCATCAAAACCGGGCATTCAAAAAATGGATCACCAAAAAACGGCCGTACGTGATTTTAAAGCTTGCCGAAAGCCTGGACGGTAAAATCGCAACGCGGACCGGTGACTCAAAGTGGATATCGAGTGAACCCGCAAGAAAATTTGCGCATCGGCTGCGCGCGGAATCGGATGCGGTGCTGGTTGGAAAAAATACAGTCTTGCGTGACAATCCTAAATTGAATGTAAGGCATGTCAAGGCCCGGAAGCAGCCCTGGAGAATTGTTTTAGATGCGAAAGCTGAGATTTCTAAATCCGCAAAAGTCTTTAACCGGCAATCCGCCACGGTTTTGGTTTGCGCCGATCCGTATTTCAAACGTGCCGTAAGAAAATTCTCAAAACAATTTGTTTCTATTGTGCCGGTCGCGCTTGACCAAAACAAAAGATTGCGCCTGGATTCTGCGCTGGAAAAACTGGGAAAGCTTGGCGTGACGTCAGTCCTGGCGGAGGGCGGCGGGGAAGTGGCGGCGAGTTTTATTGAAAAAAAACTGGCTGATGAAATTTATTTTGTGATTGCGCCTAAAATCATCGGAGGCAGAGGTTCGAAAACTTCCGTTGAAGGTGAAGGTATTTCAACAATGGCTTCCGCGGTTTTGATCCGGAATAAAAAAGTAATTCAAATCGGCGACGATATTGTTATCTCAGGAGAGCTTTCGTAAATGTTCAGCGGCATTGTTGAAAAAATCGGCACAGTTGTTCAGAAAAAGAAAACGCGAAGCGGTATCCAGCTTTCGATTCAAACTCTGCCATGGCCTGATTCGTTGGAACTCGGTGAAAGTATCTCCATTGATGGCGTATGCCTAACCGTTGTGCGTGCAGACGGCAATGTATTTTCCGTTGATGTGGTGCCCGAAACTTTGCGTGATACAACCGCCCGTTTTTGGAAATCGAAGGGTAAGCTTAATTTAGAGCGGTCTCTGCGGGCGATGGATCGGCTGGGCGGCCATTTTGTTTCAGGGCATGTAGACGGCATCGGGAAGATTAAGAGAAAGATAAGCCGCGGCGGGAGTTATTATCTGACCATCCGCATTCCGCCCTCAATAATTCGTTACTTTTTGCCGAAAGGTTCTATTACGATTGATGGCATCAGTTTAACGATTCAGAAGTTGAGCCATGACTCACTAGAGGTTGCCATTATTCCCGAAACAGTGCGGGCAACCACAATCGGCGCAAAAAAGGTCGGCGATCTTGTGAATTTGGAAATTGATATGATGGCCAAAGGCGTTTATCATTTTCTTGAAAAGTGGAAAGCCCGGAAATAATTATCTTTCTGAAATAATCGATTTTTGTTTTAACCACAAGGAGATACCATGAAACAATTAACGGCGTGCTTCATTCTCGCATTTTTTATCACCACGCATTTTGCATATGCGGAAACCGCCGCACCGGCTCCGGCGGCAGGAACGTCATCCGCCAGCGCGGCGCCTGCAGCAACCTCAACACCTCTCCAGATTAAAAAGACAGAACCGGCCGCAGAAGCGCCTAAGCCGCCCGTTGAAGTAGTGAAAAGTATTAAATCAGGCAATTACTTAACGCGTTCGGTTGACCGCTTGGGCCACGGTTTCGGCAACGTGGCTTACAGTGTTCTTGAAGTGCCTTATCGGGTCGGCAAAGAAATGGAACAAACCAATCCTGTGTCGGCCTTGGTGGCGGGCAGCGTAAAGGGAGTCGCGTGGTTTGGTCTTCGTTTGGTTGCGGGCGCGTTTGAAGCGGCCACATTTTTTATTCCGATCAATCCGCTGATCCGCGATTTTGATGCCGGCTGGTTTAATATGTAGCCTGTCTGATTTTCATGGATTCACCGCAGTCAAAACCTCAGATTGACCCTTCTATTCTCAAAAAGAAAAAAGGCCTGATTATTGTCAACACCGGAGACGGCAAAGGAAAAACCACGGCCGCCCTCGGCGTTGCCTTGCGCGCGCTTGGTACCGGCATGAAAGTGTGCATGATCCAATTTATCAAAGGGAATTGGACAAGCGGAGAACATAAAATTGCCGAGAAGCTCAGCCCCGATTTTGAAATTTACAGGAAAGGCGAAGGTTTTACCTGGGACACCAAAAACAGGGACCGCGATCAAAAACTGGTGCGGGAAGCCTGGACGCTGTGTCAAGAAAAGCTGGCTAGTAAAAAATATCAGCTTCTCATTTTTGACGAGATCAATTACGTCATCGATTACAATTATCTAAGTATTCAGGAAGTTCTCGAAGTTCTCAGCAAGAAATCTCCCGATATTCACGTGATCCTCACCGGCCGAAACGCTAAGCCGGAGCTTGTCGCGATGGCGGATCTCGTGACCGAAATGCGCGAAGTGAAGCATCCTTTCAAAGACCAAAACCTGCCTGCTCAGCCCGGGATTGATTTTTAATTTAAAAAACTAGTTGACTCTCCTTTCTTTGTTTTATAAACTTCCACTGCTTTAAAATTAACAGTGATTCTTTGAAAGAGAGAAAGCCGTTTTAGGCAAGTGAGGGAACGCGGTGAAAATCCGCGGCTGCCCCGCAACGGTAAGCACAACGAAAATCACGGAGTAACCACTGTTCGCAGATGTATCGCGGATGGGAAGGTGTGGTGAGTAGGTTTATCAACGAAAGTTGATGCTGGTGCAAGTCCGGAGACCTCAGCCCTAACGAAGGCTTTCGAATGCGAAGTACAGAATGTGGAGTGTGGAATCAATGATTCCGAAATCTGCATTCCGAACTCCGCACTTGAAGGCGACGATCTTCTTGATTTCTTTACGCGGGTAAAGGAGAGAAAATGAAAAAGTACATTAGTATTGTCTCTAGTTTTCTGCTTGTTTTCAGTTTAAGTTCCCCCAGTTTTTCGGCTGATCCAAAAACGATCGCCGATTCATCTTCCAAAAAATCCTGGCTGTCAGATACTTTCGGTGATTTTTTTGGCGCGAGCCATGATCCTAAAGAAATTCAGTCTGTCCGCGAACCGGTGCTGGTTACCGCGTCCCGCCTTCCGGCTTTCAAAAGCAATCCAAAAGATTTTACGTCCAATATCTCTGTCAAATCCAAAAGTGATTTAAACGCACAGCGTCCTCGCAGTTTTCAGGAATCCGTCAAGGATTTGGAAGGCGTGATTGCGTTTGATCAAGTGGGTAACGGGCTTGATGAAGCTTTCGGTCTTCGAGGATTTTCGGAAGGGAATGAAGCCATATTTTTAGTGGATGGGGTTCGTATGAATGAGGTGGATTCGTCTACCTCGATGCTTTTGCCACTCTTGCGGATGGATAATATCGAATCCGTTGAAATTGCGCGTGGGTCGTCGTCTGCCATTTACGGAAGCGGCGCGTTCAGCGGTGTTGTGAACATCACAACTCGAAAACCGAGCGAAAAACCGTTTACGTTTTTTGGCGGTTCCGATTGGTCGAGTTTCGGCGGCGTTCATTTTTTTGACGGCGTGAGCGGTACAGTGCCTGATGAATTAAGCGGCTTGGGCGGCGCGTGGAATTATTATTTCAATATGAGCCGTGACCTGAATGACGGCTTCCGTGCGAACGGCGATTGGCGCGACACGTCGATGGATTTCAAAACGGGCTACGAACTTGCGGATGATCAGGGTGGAATCCGTTTCGGTTTGAAGACCGTTCGAAACGCGCTTTCAAACCCGGGAGAATTAACGCTTGAGGAGTATAAAAAAGATGACCATCAAACGCTGAAACCGCTGGATGGCAGAAAAACGCAGCAAAAAATTCTCTTCATCAACGCGAACAAAAAATTCCTCGACAAGCGTTTGGATGCGTCCATTCAAGCATCAACACGGCGAAACACAGTCCGTTTCTTGAGCACTTTCAGGACTTTTACCGATTTTACTGATGGATTTGACCCTGACACCAATCTAGTCACAACGCGCTCAAGAGAACATAATTTAATCGGGCAGCTGGCTTACGAAGATGAATTTGATTGGTTGAAAACCCGATCGCTTGGAGGTGCTGAAATAACGCGTGGGCATTCGCATGACAAACGGCAGGATGCTTTCGGCGGTAATGTGGTAGAGCGGACGGCAATTGAAAATCTTCGTAGCGGAGAAGTCACTTCTATCGGAATTTTCGGTCATGAACGCCTGACTTTCTTTGATCAGCTGATCGCCGAATTCGGTATTCGAGGCAGCTGGAACTGGACCGCTATTCAAGATTCTCGAAATCACGCTAATGATATCAATAGAAAATGGCAGGATGTCAGCATCAGTACTGGGACGGCGTGGGGACCCGTCAAATGGGGGCAGGTTTTCTGGAATTATGCCCAAGCATTTCGTGTGCCGGCCTTGAGCGATATCAATTCCTTCGGCGGTGACAGTTCTGCAAATCTGAAGCCTGAAACTTCTCAGAATTTTGAAGCTGGTATTCGTTTAAACCAGGGTGAAACTTTCAAAACCAAACTGTCTTATTTTGATATCACCACTGAAGATGAAATCGCGTTTGACAGCAGCACTGTGAGTCCGACCAATCAGTTCGGCCGGAATGTAAATATTGGGAAGACAAGACGAAATGGAATTGAATTGAGTGCGGAGTGGCAGTTGATCCGTGAGCTTTTGATCCGCGCAACGTATACCTTGACCAGAGCTATCATTAGAAAGGGAGTTGACGATCCGGCGACTTCGTTTTCACCGTTTGCGCACCGTTTTTTAAGCCAAGTTCCTGAAAACCGTTGGACACTTGCTCTTGATTCCCGGCCCTTGAAGAGGCTTGGAGCGCCTTATGATGGTTTTCGACTACTGTTAATAGGAGCGTTGGTGGGCCGTCAGCATCCGCAGGGCTTTGAAACGGCAACCCAAAGTCTTTTGGATAGTACAGGCTCCTGGATCAAGGCGTATCAAGTTTGGGACCTGAAAGTCTCTCAGGAATGGAAAGAAATTGAGATTTTCTTGAAAGTTAATAATCTGCTCGATAATCGCTATTTTTCACGAGGCGTCATCGCCGAATCTTTCGGAACTTCTAGCACGCCCGCGGGCAACTATTTATTTGTAACGCCTGCGCCGCCGCGCGAATTTGTGCTGGGCTGCCGGTACGAATTTGGATGATGATTCCTTGACTTGACGGGTTGGGACGCTATAATACGGTAGTTTTGCGTTAAAAATCGAAATCACGAACGCGATTACCGTTATCATGACTGATTCTTCAAAAAATCTAACCACCGACCCCGTCATTCAAGAAGGCAAGTTCTTTGCCGCTTCCGGTTATTTATTCTTATTATGTTTTGTGCCGCTTGTTTTGAAACGCGGCAACAAGTTTGCCGAATTTCATGGCCGCCAAGGATTGGTTTTGTTTATTTTCGAACTTGCCGCCGGAATTTTAAAGGCAATTCCTGTTGTGGGAGATGTTGTATTTTCCTTCGCGTTTGTCGTACTGGCTATTGCGTCACTTGCCGGGATTGTAAGAGTGATGATGAACGAATACTGGGAAATGCCGGTTGTTCACGATATTGCCAAGAAAATGACGTTGTAACTAAAAATTTGATTGCCTGATTCAGGAGATCTCCGATATGCTTTTCACCAAGAAACTCAAACAAGAAGCCAAAGAAGATTTTGCCCTCATTTTAAATCCAGTCCGCAATGATATTGCCAAAAGCCGGATTATTGAACGCATGGCACAAGTATTTCCGCTGACCATTGAAGAGGCGGGCGACTTGGTTGAGAATACGCCGATCGTATTATTAGAAGGGCTGGGCCAAGATGTTGGTGAGCAGCTCAGAAAATACCTGGCCGAAACCAATGCAGATTTAATGCTGACCGAAGATCAATCATATCGCCGTAAATGTTTCCGTGCGATATGGCCTACGCCGCCCAATCTCAGCTTTCTTCAATCAGGAAGCGCCTCTGAGGGAAAACAAGAGGTGCCAGTCCGTGAGGAATTAGACGCGGTTCGCCAGAATCAGCCTGAGCCAAACCCGGAACCGGAACCGGCATTAGATCCTTTTTCGCTGGACGCAGTTCCTCAGGAATCTGCCGACTTAGACACCTGGCGCAAAGAAAAACTGCGCGAAGTTGAGATGATTACCGAGCAGGCAATTCGCGATGAGAAAATCGATCAATTGTCTAAAGAGGAAAGTAAGCTTCAGCAGATTATTTTGAATCTGCAGCGGGAAAACGACCAGCTCAAGACCGCCCAGCTCGGCAAAGATCAATATCAAAAAGAAACCCAGCTGGCCCAAGCCGAAATTGCAAAACTGAACGATAGCCTCAAAACGTCAGAGCAGGAAAAAAATCAGCTGAAGGGGCGTATTCAGCAGCTCGAGAATGAGTTTTCAGACAGCCAGAGTAAGCTGGAAAGCGAATTGCAGCAGGCTGGCAATAAACGTTCCGAGTATGAGCAGCAGATTTCCAATTTAAAATCCACAGTCGAGAAATCACTCAGCGAATTAAGCGAGGCCAAAGAAGCTCTTCGAAAAGCAACCGATACGCAAGCGCATGAATTGGAAATCATCGCAATTCAAAATCAGAAAATCCAGCTTGAGCAGGCGCTTGACGAGGCGAAAGGGCAGGTATCAGAACTGCAAAACACCGCAGAAGTTTTAAGGCATGGTTTTGAGGAAAAGATCCGAAGCAAAGAAGGTGAAGTGACCGGTTGGAAGAAAAAAGTAGAAGAAGCCGCTACCTCTCATTCGGCGCTGCTCCGTGAATTTGAAGAGCTTAGGCGTAAACATGCGAGTGATGTGGAAAATTTAACTGTCCGGAACCAGGAATTGCAGAATCAATATGAAGCTGCGCAGAAACAGATCCGTGAATTTGCAGCGGTTGCTGAGCAGCAGGAATTGATTGAAAGGCGTAACCGGATTGCCGCCCAGCTGCTTGAGAAGGAGTCGCTTTTGCGCGAGCTCAGTGTGCGGCACGAGGTTTTAAATAGTGAGCTTAAGGATCGCGAAAAAGAAACGCGGGATGTTTTAGCCAAGCGTGAGCAGATCGAGAAAGATATTTTAAAGGATCGCCAAGCCGATAAATATTTACTTGAGCAGCTGAAGCTTAAAGAGAAAGAAAGAAACAAGGCGCTTGAACGTTTCACCAGCCGCCGGAGCAATGTTGAAATTGGCAAACCCGGTGAAAATGGTCTGAAGCGTCAATGAGCGACGGCCGTCCGATTGAGCTTGTCTTAAGCAGGATCAAAGTTGACGAAAACCGAAGCGAACAAATTATTATTTTAAAAGAAAAAGATGGCGCCAGATTCCTTCCTGTTGTGATCGGTATCGCCGAAGTTAACTCCATTAAATTGAAATTAAGCGGTGTTGAGCCGCCCCGCCCCCTGACACATGATCTTTTGTGCCGTATAGTGGAAGGTTTGGGCGCTAAGTTAAAGAATATTTTGATCGACAAGCTTGAAAACAGTACGTTCTTTGCCAAGTTAATTATTTCACGCTCAGGAAATGATGGAGATGAGGTTGAAATTGACGCGCGCCCATCGGATAGTATTGCGGTTGCGCTCAGGGCCGGGATTCCAATTTATGTCAATGAAGAGGTGCTTAACGAAGCCGGCGTTAGCGAGATATAAAGCATAGGTAAATTACAGATAAAGACTTTTGTTGTTAATTTAATTGCTTTATGGTACCATTTCCCCTCGTTATGCTAATCGGCAATCATGATCAATTCTAACTACTCAATTCGTTAAAAATTCGCAGAAAAGAAAGGGAACACTCAGATGTCAGAAACAAAAAATAGCGTGATCGTAAGAATCGCAGGAGCTGCCGGTGATGGTATTGCGTCCACCGGAGAAATTTTTGGTAAAACATGTTCCCGGCTAGGGTTGCATGTGATGGCTTACAATGCTTATCAATCTGCGATTCGCGGCGGATTTGTATGGCTGCAGCTGAACGTAGGATCAGAAAAAACCCTTTCTCATGGTGAAGCCCCGGACGTTCTAGTGCTTCTCAATCCTTCCAGCATTGGACTTCACATTCCGCAAATGAAATCAGGCGGAGCGGTGATTTATAATTCAGCACAAATTACCCAAGACCTCACGAAAGAACGCGACGACCTTCATTATTATGGCCTTAACTTCAGAGAACTTGCCAACGATCCTCAAATCAAGGCTGTTATGGCAAACGTCATGCTGATGGGCGCCACCATTCAATTGCTTGGACTTGATACCAAGGTTGGCCTTGATTTTATTGCTGATCGATTCAAGAAAAAGAGCAAAGAAGTGATCGAAATTAATAAAAAGATTTTCCAAATTGGCGCAGAATGGACCAAGGCGAACACAAAACCACTCAATCTGAAATTGAAGGGCGACGGCAAGCGCCGGATGTTTATGACGGGGAACGAAGCGTTCGGCCTGGGGCTTCTCGCGCATGGCTGCAAATTTTACGCAGCTTACCCGATGTCTCCCTCCACCGGAATCCTTCATTATCTCGCCAAGAAAGCCAAAAAATATAAAATCGTTGTGAAGCAAACCGAAGATGAAATCGCGGCTGTTAACTTTATTATCGGCGCTGCGCATGCGGGCGTTCGTACGGCTACCGCAACGTCAGGCGGCGGATTTTCATTAATGGTAGAAGGTGTTGGTTTGGCCACGATGTTGGAAGAACCGATCGTGGTCATTAACGTACAACGCGGCAGCCCTTCGACTGGAATTCCGACGAAGCAGGAGCAAGCCGATCTGAACTTGCTGCTTGGCGCTGCGCAGGGTGATGCGCCTAAGATTATCATCGCGCCGAAAGACACCGAAGACGCGTTTTATGCCGCGGGCCGCGCACTCAATTTGGCGGAAAAGTACCAAACCCCGGTTTTAATTCTCTCAGATTTATATCTCTCCGAACATTTCCAAACCGTTACCGAGTTCAAGTTTGATATGGCAATTGAGCGCGGCAAAGTCTTGCAAAATTTTACAGGAGACGTTTATAAACGCTTCCTCATTACAGATGACGGCATTTCGCCCCGTTTGCTCCCGGGAGCTCCGAAAGGCATGTACGTATCACCGAGCGATGAGCATGATGAACGCGGCGAAGTGATCAGTGACGTTTTAGCGGGCCTTCCCTCATCACTGGATATCCGTAACAGAATGCACGAAAAGCGCATGAGAAAGCTGGACGGAATGCGCGAGCATGATATGCGCCCCGCAACCTTAACGGGCCCGAAAAATGCAAAAGTAACTTTGATGGGCTGGGGATCTACTTTTGATGCCATCGAAGAAGCCGTGTGGCTTCTCAATAAGGACGGCCTTTCGGTCAATCATTTGCATTTTACCGATATTTATCCGCTGCCGGTTCAGGCAACGCTCGATTTGTTGAATGGCTGTAATGAAATTGTGGCAGTTGAAAACAATTTCTCATGCCAAATGTCCCGTTTGATTTTGGCCGAAACCGGTTTTCAGATCAAGCAGCAGGTTACCCGCTATGACGGCGAACCGTTTACAGGTGAAGACATTGTCGAAAGATTAAAAAAAAACGAATTAATTCTCGCATAAAATAATTTTTGATTGAAACAGAGAGGGATACGCAAATGGCAACGATGAAAGATTTTGATAGCACACATCCAGATTGGTGCCCGGGCTGCGGCGATTTCGGTCTTTTGGCAGCAATGAAAAAAACATACGTGGGAATGGGTATTGAGCCGCATCAATTAATGACGGTCTCGGGCATTGGCTGCTCATCAAACCTGCCTGGTTTCATCAATACGTACGGAATGCATACCCTACATGGCCGCTCACTTCCGATTGCACAAGGCTTTAAGCTTTGCAATCACGAAATGAAGGTGGTGGCAGTGGGTGGTGACGGAGACGGTTATGGAATCGGTGTCGGCCATTTGATTCACGCGATGCGCCGAAACGTTGACATGACTTACATTGTGATGAATAACTCAATTTATGGTTTAACCACAGGCCAGACATCTCCGACGAGCGGCCTCGCGATGAAAACCAAATCAACACCGTTCGGAAATCCGGAACTTCCCATCAATCCAATCGCGCTTGCGCTTGCTTCGGGTTGCGGATTTGTGGCCCGAGCGTTTACCGGAAATCAAAAGCAGCTTTCCGATATTATCAAAGCCGCAATTGATCACCCTGGTTTTGCGCTGGTTGACACATTCAGCCCCTGCGTGACGTTTAACGATATCAACACAGCTCAGTTTTACAAAGAAAAATGCAAAGATATTAATGAAAAAGGCCACAACACAGATGATTTGATTGCGGCATTTCGTGAAGCTCAAGAAACCGAATATATCGCGACCGGTATTTTTTATAAAAATGTCCGCTCTCAATATGAAGAATCGGAAAAAGAGACACTCGCCATTCCGTTATACAAACATCAGCTGGGCCTGAAACCGGAAGAACAGCACGAGCTCGTTGCTGAGTTTGAATAAAAGTCTTCTAGAAAAGCCGCGTCAATAACACGTAGTTTAACTGGCGCAGATTACTCCATGCCAAACAGCAATTGTGACATACTGATCATCGGAGCCGGCGGCGCAGGCCTTACGGCTGCGCTTTATGCTTCACGCGCTAAACTTTCCACCATTGTTCTCGAAAAACTCACGCCGGGCGGACAAATCGCGCTCACTGATATTGTTGAAAACTATCCCGGTTTCCCCGAAGGTGTTACAGGCGCTGATATTTCCATGAAAATGGAAGCGCAAGCCAAGCGCTATGGTGCCGTTGTCCAATATGAGGAAGCAAAATCTATCACCAAAAACGGACGCGGATTTAATGTTCAAACTTCCAAAGGAACCATTGAAGCGGGTGCTGTTATTATTGCAACCGGTGCGTTTTACCGTCAAATCGGTGTTCCGGGTGAAAAAGAACTAATCGGAAAAGGCGTTTCTTATTGTGCGGTTTGTGATGGCGCGTTTTTTAAGAATAAAGAGATTGTGGTGGTGGGCGGCGGTGATTCGGCTATGCAGGAAGGTCTTTTCTTAACCAGATTTGTCAATAAACTGACCGTAGTTCACAGGCGTGACACATTGCGTGCAAGCGCAATTTTACAGGAACGTGCCAAAGCCAATCCTAAGATGAGTTTTATTTGGGATAGCGTTGTCGAAAAAGTAAATGGATCAGGAAAAGTCGAAGGAGTCCTCATTAAAAATCTAAAAACCAATCAAAGTCAGGATTTCAAGACTGACGGCTTCTTTGTCTTTATTGGTCAGGATCCGGCGACCAAGTTTTTGCAGGGTGTAGTGGATTTGGATAAGTCAGGCTATGTTGTTACAAAAAATAATTTAGAAACTTCTGTTCCCGGCATATTTGCATGCGGCGAAGTTCGCTCAGGTGCTGTGAAGCAGCTGATCTCCGCGTGCGGCGAAGGGTGCGAGGCAGCGCTGGCAGCTCAGGCGTATGTGGAACAGGCCGAACACGCTAACCATTGAATGATTCGGAGGCTCTAGATGAAGCGCGATGAATTTGAAAAGAAAATGGTTCAACTGCTCGATCTTTTAAAGGGCATCATGAAGCATTCTCCCGCCGGACAATCGCAATTTTCAAATCTATTCGATGACAAACTGAATGATAAAATGAATATCAACATCTGCTTTTTTAATTTTATTCCTGTCACATCTGAAGAAATGGAAGACATTGAAGATTTGTACGGAGATATTGTTGAATCAGAGGATGAAGAAGACGATTTTTCTCCCGATTTCGGATGGACAAAGAATGACGTTGAATTTTTAAAACGTCATGGCATGTCGTTTTAGCATTCTCCGCTGTTTCAGGTTTCGCAACACACTCCTTCTTTTGCTGTGTTTTACCCTTCTTTCACCGGCATGTTTTTCTGCCGATCATCAAGCGTGGGATGAGTTGTTAAAAGCTCATACGGATGACGGATTGATTAATTACGGGTCCTTTCAAGGCGACAAAGCAAAGCTGGATGATTATTTGAATGGCCTTGCCCGATATCCGCTTGAATCATTTTCTAACGAAACAAGAGAAGAAAGAATCGCGCTCTGGATTAATATTTTTAATGCATTGGTGATTCAGGAAATTCTACGGCATTATCCGGTTGAATCCGTAAGTAAAATTTCTAATTTTTGGGATCAAAAAAGGCCCACTGTTTCAGGGCTTTCATATAGTTTTCTTGAGATTAGGGATCAAATTTTACGGGGCAGCTTCAGGGATGAGCGCGCACTTCTTGCTTTGGTGACGGGCGAAATGAGCTCTGCGCCTTTGCGGAATGAAGCCTATGTCGGCAGCCGCCTGTCAGAGCAATTGGCTGATCAAATGAATTTTTTTCTAACTCATGAGCGATACAATGAAATCAGTAACCGACAAAAAAAATTGCGCCTCTCGCCTCTGTTCCGGGAGTATGAAAATGATTTTATATTGGGCTATGGCCAATTGCAGGAAACCGGTAAATTTTCGCCGCAACAGTTTGCGGTCTTGAATTTCATCAAAGTTCACCTAAAAGACCCAGAATTACAGGATTGGATAGTTCAGTCTAAATACAAAGTGTCGTATTTCAAGAAGGATGTAAACTTAAATGAAATTAAACGTAATGAGAAGGAACAATGAAAATCAAAATCGCCTGCGTTCAAATCAATGCGGGCAGTGATTTTAATAAAAATTTAAAGCAATCATTTAAAATGGCGCACGAGGCTGTTCACCACGGCGCTCAAGTGATTGCCTATCCGGAAACTTTTCTTCACCGGGGAAGTGCAGCGAAGATGAAAGATGTTGCCGATAAAACGGAACGCGTCATCCATAAATTTCAGCACATGGCCTGCATGAGCCGGGTTCCGATTTTACTTGGAAGTATTCTGGAAAAATCAAAAAAGCCTAACCGCTATTTCACCACATCACTCATGATTTCAGACAAGGGGCAGGTGGCTGCAAGATATCGAAAGCTCCATCTCTTTGATGTGAATACACCCGGACGTCTTCATTTTCATGAATCTGAGAAAATTGATCCCGGCGCTTCAGTTGAATCCGCTGTGCTCTTTGGAATTCATTTCGGTTTTACGATTTGCTATGATCTTCGCTTTCCGGAACTTTACAGAAAGCTGGCGATATCAGGTGCTCAGGTCATTTTTGTTCCTTCTAACTTTGTGCATGAAACCGGCAAGGCGCATTGGCACGCTTTGCTACGGTCACGCGCCATCGAGAACCAGGCTTACATTGTGGCGCCCGCGCAGGTTGGCAGGAATCCGGCGACCAGCGTTCGAAGTTACGGCCATAGTTTAATTGTAGATCCATGGGGGAAAGTGCTTAGAGAAGGTTCTGAATCTAAAAGTGAAGTAACCGTGGCGGAAATTGATACCGGTCATGTGCAAAAGTTAAGAAGCCAATTTCCTGTTTTAGCCAGCACCCGTTTTACAATCAACGGCCCGCATTCATAGTACCTCTCAAAGCCATCTCATAACAAATCAGTTGACAGTTTAGGGGTTCTCGAATACAATTTGAGTTCATTTTTGAGGTAAAGCGTTTGTATTATATGTAACTTATTATGAATTAATGAGTTACAAATATTGATTGGAGTTAGAAATGCCTACTTTTGCAGTAGTTGAAACCGGTAATAAGCAATTCTTAGTTAAACAGGATGATGTGATTTTGGTTCAAAAACCTGAGTCTATCAAAGATGGCGAAATCTCTCTTGAGCACGTCCTGATGATTAAATCAAACGAAAAGGCAAGTTTTGGGACTCCTTATGTGAGCGGAGCCAAGGTGCTTTGTCAGGTATTGGCAGAAGAAGAGCGCCAGCCGAAAACAATCAGTTTTAAATATCGTCGCCGCAAGAATTCGCGGCGTAAAAAAGGTCATCGTCAAACGCTGACCAGATTAAAAATAAAATCAATTCAGGGTTAATTCAAAATGGCAGGAACAAAAAGTCAGGGCAGTAGTACAAACGGTCGCGATTCATGTCCGCAATACTTGGGTGTTAAAGTATACGGCGGGCAGGCGGTTCTCTCGGGCGGTATTATTATCCGTCAGCGCGGAACCAAATTTCGTCCAGGGCGCTTTGTGAAACGGGCAAAAGATGATTCTCTTTTTGCGATTCGAAGCGGCGTGGTGAAGTTTAGAGCAAATCGGCTGGTTGACGTTATACCCAATTAAGTTTTTCGACGTAAAAGCTAAGCAGGAGTCGTGAATTTAGAACCTTGCTTAGCTTTTTTTCTTTTCCGTCCATGCATCATTTAATGTATGGGATGGATGCTCAAAGCCGCGAGGTTGGGAGCGAAGAAGGTTACTCTATAAATTTATGAAACATTTTCTAGATGAAATAACCATTACAGTGCAATCCGGACGCGGAGGAAGCGGCTGCGAAAGTTATGCAGGCCGTACGGACCGTAAGTTTGTGCCCAGCGGTGGTGACGGCGGCAAAGGCGGTGATGTGATTTTGCGGGCCGATTCTGAAACACGGAGCCTGGTAACGCTAAAAACCAAGCGGGTATTTCAAGCGGAATCGGGCGGTGCCGGTTCAGGCAATAATTGCTACGGGCGAAACGGAAAACCTTTTATTATCAACACGCCCTGCGGGACTACTGTTTATGATCAGAATCACAACCTGCTTCTTCGTGATTTGGTTGAAGATGGCGACGAGGTTGTGGTTGCCAAGGGAGGGCGGGGTGGTTACGGTAACCATGCGCGCAGGCCTTCAACTCGCGCAGAAGATGGTGTAACCGTGGAGCTCACCTTATCATTTACGATCATTGCCGATATTTTTCTTGTAGGGCTTCCCAATAGCGGAAAAACCGAGCTTCTCAGGCGGTTGACGGGTGCGCGAATTGAGCCGACAGAATACCCTTTTGCAACCAATACACCGCTTCTGGGCACTCATCAAGGAGCTTCATCCAATTTGAAAATCTGTGAGCTGCCCGCACTCTACGGCAGGTCATCGGACGGTCGAGGGCTTGGCACTTTATTTTTAAAGCATCTTAAGCGGGCAAAGTTAATTTTCTTAGTTTTAGACCCGACAAATTCTTTTGCAGATGGAATTAAAGCAGGCTATGATATTTTACTTAAACAAATCGAGCAATTTGATCATCGATTTTTAAAAATTCCTCGCCTGGTTGTCGTTAATAAGTACGACTTGCCGGAAGCGAAAAAAGCACTTACAAAGAAGAAAATAAAATTAAAAGATCCCATATTTGAAATTTCAGCGTTAACAGGATTAGGGGTTGAAAAATTGATGAAAAAAGCAGTTAAAATATTGAATGAAAAGAAGTCATAAACTATGAGAAAAAACCTCAATTTCGATAAAATCAAACGCGTGGTGATTAAGATCGGAACCAGTGTATTAACCGATTCAGATGGAAATTTTTCACTATCACGCCTTGATCCTGTGATGGCGCAAATTCAGGATTTGTTAAAATCAAAACACCAGCTTGTTGTTGTGACTTCCGGAGCAATCGGTTGTGGCATGAGCGTCCTTAAAATCAAAAGAAAGCCAAAAGAACTTCCTTTGCTGCAGGCGTGCGCAGCCACAGGACAGGGAAAGCTTATGAAGCGATATGAAGAGTTATTTTCTTCCGCCGGGCATCATGCGGCTCAGGTACTTCTAACGCGCGATGGTTTTCAGGACAGGGTGCGGTGCCTGAACATGAAAAACACGTTTGAATCTTTGCTCCGCCTCGGCGTGATTCCGGTTGTTAATGAAAATGACACTGTCAGCACCGAGGAAATTCGTTTCGGTGACAATGATGCGCTTTCTGTTTCGGTCGCAGAACTAATCGAAGCAGATATGCTGATTTTGCTCACCGATGTTGATGGGTTATATTTGGATGGCGAAGGTAAAAAAATCGTATCTGAAGTGCATTCAATCAGTGCGGTAGACGCGCTGTTTCAGCACGTTTTTTCTCATAGGAAAAAGATTATCACGCGCGGCGGCATGGAATCAAAATTAGAAGTGGCGAAGCGGGCAATGAAAAATGGTATTTCGACCGTTGTTTTGAACGGCAAAGACAAGCAAAGTATTGAAAAATTATTCTCAGGCGAAATAGTGGGGACTTTATTTCTGGCAGCTGAGTCAAAAAAGAGTTTTAAGAAAAACTGGATGGCCAATTTGACCGACCCTCATGGGAATCTGCTGGTGGATGCGGGTGCTTTTACGGCTCTCAAGAACGGCGGAAAAAGTTTGCTTCCGACAGGAATTCGAGAAGTAGAAGGAAGTTTTAAAGCTGGCGATTCGGTTAAGATATCACTCCGGGATGGTAAAATTTTTGCGCGCGGTATTGTCAATTATTCAAGCGATGAGCTGAGAAAAATTATCGGCAAGAAAACAGCCGATATTGTTGAGATTTTGGGTTATAAACATACAGACGAAGTCGTGCATCGTGATAATTTAGTGCTGACAGGATAGATCGATGAAAAAATTAGAATCTCAAATGAGGCAATTGGCTGAGAAAGCCATGTACGCTTCCAAGATATTGGCAACCGTGGATCGAAAAACCAAGAATCGGGTTTTGTTGACAATTGCTCAACAGCTTAAGAAAAATTGGAAACAAATCGAATCAGCAAATCAAAAAGATCTGGTGTTTGCGCGCGGCAATCAACTTTCCGGCGCGATGATCGACAGGCTGACGCTCAACCGTGACCGGATTTTTAAGATGGCTGACGCTGTTATCGAAGTGGCAAAGCTTGCCGATCCAATCAATCGTACCTTGGCGAGCTGGCTGCGCCCGAATGGGCTTAAAATTTCAAAAATCAGTGTTCCGCTCGGCGTTATCCTGATCATTTATGAATCACGTCCCAACGTGACCTCCGAATGCGCTTCGCTTTGCTTGAAGAGTAACAATGCGGTTATTTTGCGAGGCGGCAAGGAAGCGTTTTATTCAAATCAGGCAATCGCGAAGATTTACCGCTCAGCACTCAAGCGCGCTGGCCTGCCGGATGATTCCGTGATTTTTGTGCAAACAGTGGATCGTAAAGCCATTGATGCGCTTTTGAAATTAAATACTTCCATTAATCTGGTAATTCCGCGCGGCGGAGAATCTTTAATCAAGCGTGTTGCATCCCGTTCTCGTATTCCGGTTGTGAAACACGATAAAGGTGTTTGTCATGTGTATGTGGACAAAGCGGCGGATTTACAGAAAGCGCTCGCCATCGCCTTTAATGCCAAATGCCAGCGTACGGGTGTTTGCAATGCGATGGAGACGCTTTTGGTGCATCAAGCGATTGCGAAGAAATTTCTGCCGCCTTATGCGGATTTATTAAGAAAAGCGGATTGTGAGATTCGGGGTGATCAGGCTGTCCGGCGATTAATTCCTGATGCGAAGATGGCAGGGGAAGCGGATTGGTATGCGGAATATCTGGATAAAATTTTAGCCATTCGTGTAGTTAAAAATATTGATGAAGCGATTCGGCATATCCAAAAGTACGGCTCAGCCCATACAGATGCTGTTGTGACGCAAGATAAGCGCGCTGCAGCTCGATTTACGTCACTGGTCGACTCATCATCTGTCATGGTGAATGCCTCAACGCGTTTTTCTGATGGCAATGAATTTGGTTTTGGCGCTGAAATCGGAATTTCAACAGAAAAAATCCATGCCCGCGGCCCCATGGGCCTTGAGGGATTAACATCATACAAATATATTGTCCAGGGAAACGGCCAAATCAGAAAATAAGCCTTTCATGCGCATCGGTATTCTCGGCGGAACATTTGATCCAATTCACAATGGGCATCTTGCCCTAGCGGAAGCCGCGCGCACTCAATTAAAGCTGGGCAAGGTTATTCTGGTTCCGGCTTTTATTCCGCCGCTTGGTGTAAAATCTGATCAATTAACAGCCGCTTCCATTCGCTATGAAATAGTGAGAGCTGCTGCTAAAAATTTTCCGGATTATGAAGTAAGCGACCTTGAGATTAAGCGGCAGGGCACTTCATTTACGGTCGATACACTTCGCGAGTTCCGTCAATTATATCCATCGCCTCATGAGTTATTTTTTATTACAGGCGGTGATTGGGGCCGCAGCCTTGATCAGTGGAAGGACATCCGGACGATTTTCTCGCTTTGCACATTTGTAGTTGCCAAGAGGCCCGGGTACGAAAAGATGAAACTGCCGCCGGAAGTGCAATTTTTAAATTTTTGTCCGCTTGATATATCATCAACTCAAATTCGAGAAGCAATGCGCCAGAATATATCAGTCAGTCACTTGGTGCCAGCATCGGCGCTTGCAATTATTAATCTCCGTCAACTGTATAAAAAATGATTATTATCGATTTTATTTCTCATTCTGCCACCCTTATTGTCTTGTTTGCGCTTTCCGCATTTTTTTCAAGCGCAGAAACAGCTTTGTTCTCGCTCAGCCAAATTGAAAGACGCCGGCTTGCTCAAGAACATCCTCGGATTGGTAAGGTGGTTGAGCGGTTGCTTTCTGAGCCGAGGCGCACACTTATCACGATCTTGATCAGTAATAATTTGGTCAATGTCAGCGCCGCAGCTGTTGTGACCCTGCTAGCGATTTCACAATTCGGCGAAGAAGGTGTTGGCGTGACAATCGCTTTATTCACACTTGCTCTGATCACTTTCGGTGAAATTATTCCGAAAGTATTTGCGGCCCGTAACGATATTCTATTTTCGTTAATTTGTGCACCGCCTCTTGACATTATGGCCAGAATATTTCTGCCATTGCGTGTCATCTTCCGGACTATTTCCAATTTTGTACTTTCTTTTATTATTAAAGAGAAAACACAGACCGACTTGATTTCAGAAGACGAACTAAAAGCGCTGGTGAGGATTAGTGAAGAAGAGGGGGCGCTTCGAAAAGAAGAAGAAAGAATGATACGCCATTTAATCGATCTGGGAAAACGCCCTGTTAAGCAAATTATGATACCCCGGCCCGATCTTATAGCGTTTGATATTAAGAATGGTAAAGAAGAGTTTATCGAACTTGTCAAAAAATATCACCACACCCATATGCCTGTATACGAAAGTGATCTAGATCATTTGATTGGTATTATTGTGGTGCAGGAATTCATGCTTGATAGGCAAAAAACACTGCGGGAAATTATTCATCAACCGGTTTTTATTCCTGAAACTAAGCCCATTGATGAAGTTCTTGAGGAATTTCGGTCTAATAAAAAAGAATTTGCAATTTGTGTTGATGAATACGGCGGAACGGCAGGGCTCGTGACAGTGGAAGATATTTTGGAAGAGATTTTCGGTGAGTTTTATGATGAATATGCCAAAACAGAGCCAGTTGTCAAGAAGATGGAGGGCGGCCATTTGGCGCAGGCTGTGATCAGCTTGCACGATTTAAATGAAACGCTTGGGATCCGTCTCACCTCGGAGCTTTCAGAAACTCTTGGCGGTTGGATTTTAGAACGGCTTGGCCGGATTCCGAAATTGCACGAGTCTTTTGTATTTGAAAAGTTTGAATTTCAGATTGTGGAAGTTACAAAACAGCGCATTTTACGCGTTTTGATCCGGAAAAATAGCAAATGATCACAATTATCAGTATCTCAATTTTGTTCCTAATATTATTTATGCTGTCAGCTTTTTTCAGTGGGACGGAAATGGCTTTTCTGTCTTGTAATAAACTGAAATTAAGGCATCGCATTGATTCCGGCGATCCTGCGGCTAAGATTATCCATCGCTATCGTAAAGATCCCAAACGGTTGCTGGCAACCGTTTTGATCGGTAATAATCTCACCAATGTTGCCATCACATCAATCTTCACATACTTATTAAATTATCACTTCAGCATTCGATCAGAGCTCGTGATTACGCTGATTTTAGCGCCGCTTCTCATTATTTTTTGTGAGATTATTCCCAAGGATTTATGCCGAATTAAAGCAGATTACTATATTTATAAATCTGCTTACATGCTCAGGTGGCTCGAACGTGTTTTAGCACCGCTCGCGTTCTTCATTTTGTGGTTGATGGATATTATAAATGTTTTGACATTTGCCAAAGTAAAACGAAATCCATTGGTGACGAAGGATGAATTTCGTTATGTGGTAAATGAAAGCGCTCAAAAAGGCGTGCTGAAAGAGTATGAAAAGCGTTTGGTGCATACTATTTTAAGTTTAGATAACGTAACGGTTGGGGAAGTGATGACGCCGCTTGGAGAGTTTCCAAAATTAGAATTGGCCAAGAAAGTTAAGGACGTGAAAGATCTGGCCCGGAGCTCTAAACGCCAAGTCGTCCTGGTTTACGAAGAAATTCCGGCGATCGTGGTTGCTATTGTCCATGTCTTTGATGTCTTGTTTGAAGAAAACGAAGAAGCCGGCCTTAAGAATTATTTGAAGCCGCCTTTGTTCGTGCCTGAAGACCAATCAGTCGAGAAAACCATCCTGCTTCTTCAGTCCAAGCACAGCTCTTATGCGGCTGTTATCAATACTGAGTCCGAGGTTGTGGGCGTGGTTAGTATTGATAATCTTATCCGTTTTTAGCCTCTTTATCCCATCAAGTTTCACTTCAGATAAACCGATACTTAATAGCAGGACTTATTTTCATTAATAAATCACCCGTTTATTTAATAGGAAATAAGTCCAGTCCTAGCGCTTTGATTAAAGTTTATCTTTCACTTTAAATGTAGCGCTAGGACAGTCTCATTGTCAGCGATTTGCTCCTTTCGGAATCATTATAAGATTCATATAAAAATTATTTTGGGGAGAATTTGAGCGAATGAGAATAATCGCTATCGCCAACCAGAAGGGTGGGTGCGGCAAGACCACCACCGCCATTAACTTGGCAGCTGCGTTGGCGTTTGTTCAGAAGCGTGTGCTGTTGATCGATTTAGATCCTCAAGGTCATGCCACGTGCGGGCTTGGCGTAAAAGCAGAAGCGCTAAGCAGAACCGTTTACGATTTATTGCGAGAGTCCGGCCAGGCGCTTGGAATTTCTGATGCGCTTGTCACGGTCAGCTCGTTTCTTCATCTTATCCCCTCCCATGTCGTATTGAGCGTGATTGAGCAAGAGCTTGCCGGTGTTTCAGGGCGCGAAAATAAATTAATGAATCAGCTCAATCAAATATCCTCCAATTACGAATTTGTAATTATTGATTGCCCGCCTAATTTGGGTATTTTAACCTTTAATGCATTGCGCGCATCTGACGAAGTTATTATCCCGATTGAACCATCGTTTTTCTCTCTGCACGGTCTTGCAAAAATTTTTGAAACTATCGAATCGCTCAGTCAAATCACAAAGAAAAACATCCGAATCCATGCGCTCCTGACACGTTATGAGCCAAGAATCAAACTCGCGCAGGAAGTGTTGGCAGAAGTAAAACGCCACTTTCAGGATAGAACATTTTCAAGTCAGATTCGTGAAAACATCAAGCTTCGCGAGGCTGCCGCAGCAGGGAAAAGCATTATTGATTACGACCGTAAGTCGACCGGATTCCAGGATTACATGAATTTGGCGATTGAAACAATTGAACGGGGGATTCGTATTGCCATAGAACCACAGGAAGAGGCTGGAGAAAAACAGGATGTAAGCGCCAATGGAGAGGCTGTGCGGGAAACATTTTCCGAGCTTGCAAAAATAGAAATAAATCCAGAATCCGAAACAATTACTCAATCGGCTGATGCCAAGCAGTTTCAGGAAACAAGCCCTGCTTCAGCAGTAGAAACCGAGACGTTAACTCAGTGCAACGAAGCTCCGCACCCTGCGCTGGGCGGTATTTTATTTTCCTATCAAGGCAGCCAAGTGCGAGAGGTTTTAATTGCCGGTGATTTTAATCATTGGGTCCCGGAAGCCATGACAAAAACAGAAACTGATTCTGATTTGTGGCATAAAGTGATTTCGGTTGAGCCGGGTACGTATCGTTACAAATTTTTAGTGGATGGCGAATGGAAAATAGACCCAACGCACACGCAAATTGAGGAAAACCGCTACGGCGGCATTAATTCCGTAATACGAGTCGAATAGAAATCGAAAGGAAGATTGGACTGTGGATAATCATAGAAAATTAAAACGAGGTTTAAATGATGTGTCGCCCGAATTTTTCTCGGCAAATGGAACAGCTCACCCGGACGTTAAGCTTATTCCTGCAATGGTGACTTCAGCGCTTTTAACACGCCAACCCCGGAAGAATGGCGGGGTCGATTGTGTCAGTATTTTACCCTTTCGTTCATCAAAGCAGTTACTTGAAAACGGACACTTTGTCGGTGAGATGAAGAAGTTATTTGGAGAACTTTACTCAGTATCCATCGGCCAAAATCAACCATGGGCATCATCCAATCTGCATTCAAATATCCGGCAGGCTTCCTTGTCAATTTCGCAAGCACAGGAAGCTTTGCACCTTCATCCCGCCGGCGCTCGCGATCTAAATCCTGAGTTTGATCATACGGAGAATCTTGGCATCTTCTTTGACCCTATTTCTATATTTGAGCATGAAAGAAATCTGCTTCAAATTCTAGACCACGTGATTCTGCATGTTAAGACTGACTCTTCAGAGAGTCTTGTGTCAGCGTATCAAAGTTTTCGTTCTTGCTTAGAATGGAATCCGTCTCTTCATTTTCTTCTGCTGGTAGACGGAAAGGGATCGGAGCGTATTTCAGAGCTTGTTTATGAAAGATTTACACGGATTGCTTCGAAATACATGTCTCATGAAATTAGTTTTATGGGTTGGATGGACGGGAGCAATCTCCGGATTAACGAAGATCTTTTTTTGGATGAATCCGAATTAAGTTTGCTTTGGAGGCCGTCTAAAAGAATATTGGCCAAAATGTTACGCCATGATTCTCTGCATCATTCGTTATGAATTCAACCGAAGCGAATTGGCAATCTCATCATCAGAATCAATCGCAAGCCCATGCGATATTAAGCCAATTGGCAGCGCTGATATCGCCTGACGGCCAGCTCATTTCCCGCTATCCGTTTCCAACTCCGGATGTTGTTCTTCAGTTATGGAATTGTGCCAACGCGCAAATCCTCTTTATTTTGTGCTCTAAAAATATTGATCAGAATTTTATTCTGGATCTTCTTCAGATGCTCTCAGGATTGAGAAAAGGAAAGGCGGGTGGCGCCGAAGGTATCGAGATTCATTTATTTGGCTTAAAGTTTCACGAATCTTTTACGTCAAAACTTAATTTTTTAAAATTTTCATGCAAACTTTACCGTGTTTCGATCTCCAGAAACAATGAACGTGACATTGTTTTAGTCAAAGATTTCCAAGAAACCGAGAGTTCTGGCGGCTCAAGTCATAGTCTATCGCCGGTTCCAGAGCGAGGGCCGTCCGTTCCAGAATCAAGCCCTCTGAGCACTCAAGAGCTTTCCGAGTTTGCCCAGCTTGGCATGGAGCTCAGAAAGCTCCGCGATTCCGCCTAAAATCTTCATCTGTTTACACAGCGCTAAAGACAGTTAAAAATCCCTTGTCCTTATCAGGCTGTGTGCCTATACTATCCATTAACACTGGTGCCAAAACCGTGCAACAACCTATGATCAACGATATTCCGATATTAGAACAAGTTCAAGTCATTGATTCTCAGATCTACAAGCATCAAATTGTAACGCTTGAAATCCCGCTTCAAATACAAGCTTTGGAAGCAGGCTTGGAGTCTGAGCTGACCCAATTAAAAGCCCTCGAAAATGAACTCAAAAATATCCAGCTTAAGCAAAAGCAAAAAGAAGGGGATTTGGCCGCGAAAGAAGGCTCCATCCAGAAATACGAAGTGCAGCTTACGCAGGTGAAGACCAACAAAGAATATTCATCGCTTCAAACCGAAATTTCAGCAATTAAAGCAGACAACTCATTATTGGAAGAGGAAATTATAAAATTGATGGACCAGGTCACGGATTGCCAGCAGAGAATAAAAACAGAGCAGTCGCGTGTGAAGGAAGCTGAGAAAGAAGTGCAAACCAAAAAAGCGCTTTTAGAGACTCAGATTGCTGAAGCAAAAAAAGCAATTGATGAACTTTCGGTACAGAAAAAAGAATTAATGAAGCAGATTGATCCTGAAATTGCTTCTCTGTATGAAAGAATCGTTATTAAAAAAAGAGGGGTTGCGCTGGTAAAAGTTGAGGGAGAAGTTTGCCCCGCTTGTCAAATGCAGCTCCGGCCTCAACTGCTGAATGAAATTAAAATGCGCGACAAAGTTGTGATCTGCGAGCAATGCTCCCGCATGCTATACGCCTCTGCTTAAACTAAGCCATTCTCGTAAAATAAAACCCTGAAATTATATCTACGGTTCAGCTAAAGAATTTTACGCCGTAGCTTCCGCTAGAAATGTCTGTTTTTCTCCCACTTCACCCCATTTTTATCTGTTTTTTACCTAAAAATAGTTGAAAATTTGTTGTTGACGTTATTCCTAAAACTGCTTATACTTTGATTATTAAGTGGTGCAAAGTGGAGGAAAGTGGATGTTTTACGGTGAATACAGACATTCGTTAGACGCTAAAGATCGCGTTATTATTCCGGCGAAATTCAGAGAAATTTTCAAAGAAAATTACGTCGAGAAGTTTTTTGTAACACGCGGCCTTGATCGCTGCTTATTTGTCTTCACCGAAGAAGAGTGGAAAAGCCAGGAGAAGAAATTCCGCGATGTTCCGTTTACACGCCAGGAATCCAGAAAATTTAATCGTCTTTATTTTTCAGGAGCTGTGGAAGTGGTGTGCGACAAACAGGGCCGAATTTTACTTCCGGGTTATTTGAAAGAGTATGGAGATATCAAGGCAGATGTTGTCATTATCGGTGTTTCGGATCGTATTGAAATTTGGGCGAAGGAAAAGTGGGAAGAATTCTTTAAGGGCAATATGAACTCATTTGAAGAACTTGCAGAACAACTAATTGACCGGCCAAAAAACAAGGGAGATTAAAATTATGCGTGTAAACGGAAATCACAAATCAAATGTTAGCGTGTTAACTTGTAACGGCGATTTGAACGCGGTGTCGATGGTGAATGTGAAGAATCGTCTCGCGCGTTATATGACTCAGCGCAGACGCTTTATTCTGGATCTTTCCAAAGCAAAACATTTTGATTTTGCGGGAATCGGAATCTTAATTGAACGGCTTCAGAAAATGCATCCCAAGCAGGGCGGAGAGCTTCGTGTGATTAACGTTCGTCCGGAAATTTCGGAAACGTTTAATCGCCTTGGATTGCAGCGTTTTATCGTAACGTTTTCTTCCAAGAGTGAAGCAATTCAAAGTTTTAGTTCGGCTCATTAAGAACTAAGGCTCCCGTGAGCGTATGATGGCGTCCCGTGTCTGATGCAGGTGATTCAGCCGTTCATATTCCTGTCTTATTGCACGAAACAATCGACGCGCTGTGTCTCAAGCAAGGTTCGGTTGTTCTAGACGGTACTATTGGAAGCGGCGGTCATTCTGAAGAAATCCTTAAACGAATCAGCCCAGGCGGCACTTTAATCGGCATCGACCAGGATGATGAAGCCGTCGAAAGATCCCGGAAACGGCTCCAAAAGTTTGATTCACAGATAATCCTCGCAAAGAGCAATTTTAGAAACCTCAATCAGGTTTTAAGCCAATTTAAGATTTTATCTGTAGATGCCGTTTTACTAGATGTCGGCGTCTCTTGGAATCAATTTGATACGCCCGAACGCGGTTTTAGTTTTCGGTTTGATGGCCCGCTGGATATGCGGATGGACCAAAAAGGTGAGGTGACCGCAGCCGACTTGATCGCGTCGCTTGACGAAGCAGAACTAGCGGATTTGTTTTTTCAGCTCGGAGAAGAAAGAAAGTCGCGGCAGATCGCGAGATGGATTGTCGAAACCCGGCAGCATTCGCCGATCAAGACGACCAAAGCGCTCGCGGATTTGATCATGAGCCGCGTGCCGCCGAAAGTGCGGTACGGACGGTTGCATCCGGCGACACGCGTGTTTCAAGCGCTCAGGATCGCGGTTAATCACGAATTGGAAGCGCTGGAGGAGGGCGTTCACAAAGCAATCGAAGCACTGAAGCCGGGCGGGCGGTTAGCGGTTATTACGTTTCATTCGCTCGAAGATAGAATTGTGAAGAATTTTTTCCGTTCCGAGAAAGAAAAAGAAACTCTTGTTTTGATTAGCAAGAAACCGATCGTGCCGGGCGAAAGAGAAGTTGAAGCAAATTCGCGGTCACGAAGTGCTAAGTTAAGAGTGGTTGAAAAAAGGAAGCTGGAAACCTGATATGCCGATGAAAAACCTGATGTCGCTTATTGTTTCGATTACGTTCGTGATGCTTTGCTATGTACATCTGCAGACAGAAGTATTCCGCGTTTCTTACAGCATTGCTGAAAAAGAAAAGCGCCTTTCCCAGCTTTCCGATCATTACCGGGAGTTGAGGTTTGAAGTTTCTAAATTGAAATCACTCAATTATTTAGATAAAAAACGGCGTGAAAAAGACGTTGCCCTGGTGGCTCCGGAAAAAGTAAGGACCATTCGGATTCCGATGGCTTCTCCAAGGATTACGGAAGATCCCGGAATCAGTTCGGAATACACGCCAATATTAAAGAAAAGTTTGACATCAGTCTTGGGCGTTATCAAAGAAGCTCAGGCTAAAATGTCACGTTAACCGCAGTCATATTAGCGCGACCGCTAACCAGAGATTATGCTAGCCAGAATTTCAGAAAGAAGGTTCTGGGTCATTCATATCTGCGTGATGAGTATTTTTTTACTCATCGCCGGACAACTTGTCCGCCTCAGCTTAATCGATCGAAATGCACTCCTGGAGCTTGTCGACCGCCAGCATAGTCTTGTGGTCGAAATCAAACAAAGCCGGGGCAGAATCCTTGACCGCAACATGAAGGAACTTGCTATGAACATTAAAGTTCCTTCTATTTATGCGGTTCCGCGAATTATTCGCGATAAGGAAAAAATGGCCGGTACGCTTTCCTCGATCCTCGGAAAAGATAAATCCTTCATTCTTTCCCGCCTTGAAAGAGATAAAGCATTTGTGTGGCTTGACCGGCATGCGACTCAAAAACAGGCGGAGGCGATCCGCGATCTTAAGAGCCCGAAGCTTGGTATTGTGTACGAAAATAAACGCCTGTATCCCAACGGAGAACTTTTCGCGAATATCATCGGTTTTTGTGATATTGACAATCAAGGCATCGAAGGAATTGAGATGACGTATGATAAATTCCTAAAGGGGCGGCCGGGCTACCGGTTCACAAAACGGGATGCGCTTGGCCGTGAAGTGGTAGCGTTTGAAGAGAAGCTTGTGCCGCCTGTCGATGGCGCCAGTATTTCGCTCACCATCGATCAATACATTCAATACTTAACCGAGCGAAGCTTGGATGAAGCCTTCAAAAAATACAAAGCAAAAGGCGCTATGGCCGTTGTGATGAATCCTCACACCGGTGAAATTCTCGCCATGGCAAACCGCCCCACATTTAATCCAAATGAGAGTATTTCAGGCGATCCGGCAGAGCGGCGCAATAGAACAATTACCGATATTTATGAACCCGGTTCTGTATTTAAGATTGTGACCGCCGCCGCTGCTTATGCTGAGAAAAAAGTTTCGTTAACGGATCAGTTTGATTGCGAAAAAGGCACCTGGTATATAACCAAACGGCGCGTGATTCATGACGTACATCCTTACGGCATGCTTACATTTCCGCAAGTGATGCAGAAATCAAGCAACATCGGCACGGTTAAAATTGCGATGCGGCTTGGCGAAAAAGGACTCTATGAATACATACGGAAATTCGGATTTGGACAGCCTACCGGCATTGACTTACCCGGTGAAATTAACGGTATTGTGCATCCGCTGAATAAATGGTCTAAAATTTCAATTACATCAGTGCCGTACGGCCATGAAGTTGCGGCGACCACGATGCAGATGTTGACAGCTGTCTCAGTCGTTGCAAATGGCGGGCGCCTTGTGAGGCCGTTTATGATCCGTGAAATTAAGGATGCGCAAAATGTAGTATTAAAATCAACTGAGCCGATGGTTAGACAAATGGTATTGGAAGAAGAAATTGCTGAAACGATCAGTGATATTCTAAGACAAGTTGTCGATGAGGGAACCGGAAAATCTGCACAAATCAAGGGTATTAAAGTTGCCGGCAAAACCGGCACATCCCAGAAGCTTGAAGGGGGAACGTACTCGCATTCAAAATTTGTCGGTTCGTTTGTCGGTTTTGCCCCCGCCGACAATCCAATGCTTGCAATGATTGTAATGATTGATGAGCCGCGCGGCGCGTATTATGGCGGTGTGGTAGCGGCGCCGGTCTTTCAGGAGGTAATCGAAGGGAGCCTGCGCTATTTAGGTTATTTCCCGAATGAAGAGTTGAAAAGCGGAGTGCAGTCAATTAAAAATGACAAACAGACAGAAACCGCAGCAAAGAAAGTTGCAACCTCGCCAGCCAATCCAACACTGGTGGTTGCTCCAGCCGGTAGATCAAACTAATTTTTTCTCCAATAAGTCTAAAATGCGAATTTCAATCTGCTCGCCGTAGAGTTCATCAATTTCCGTGATGCCGGCAGGGCTTGTCACATTGATTTCGGTGACCCAGCCATCAATGATATCAAGCCCTACAAAAATTAGCCCAAGCTTTTTTAACACCGGCCGCAGTTTTTCAACTATTTTTTGTTCGTGTTCTGTAATTTTAATTTTTTTCATCGATCCGCCAAGTGATAAATTGGATCGGTATTCTCCGAGTTTCGGGACGCGCCCAAAAGCACCCAGAATATCGTCATCCCATAATAAAATCCGCCGGTCGCCGTCTGTGAGGCCGGCTTTTATAAATTTCTGAGCTAAAATTGTTTCAACCCCGTTCCGGGTTATCTTTCGAATCTTTTCAGACTTTGTTTTGCTTGTTTTCTTAAGAAGAATGATCCCTTCGCCGCCTTTTCGGTTCAGCGGCTTTAAAATAATATCTGAATTTACCTGGTCTTGAAAATTGATGACCTCAGACTCGCGCGATGTGGCGATCGAAGGCGGCATTAAATCTTTGAAATAAAATGGAAAGAGTTTTTCGTTTGCCTGACGAATTCCGGCGGGAGAATTGATGACGAGCGTTTGATCCGATACATAATCAAGCAAGTAAAGCATGTTGAAGTAATCAACGTCTACCGGCGGGTCTTTGCGGATCAAAATGAGATTAAAATTTGCAGCCGGGTGAAATTCTTCCGGTCTAAACTGAAATCCTTGCTGCCGGTTGAGTGATGCAATTTCGCGGGTGTTGACAGACAGCTCGCCGCTTCGAAGCGACAGATGCTTTGGCTCTGTATAAAAAACCTTATGGCCACGATTCAGCGCTTCCATCATAATGGCCATCGAGGTGTCAAATTCGAGAAGGATTTTCTCGGGCGGATCCATCACGAATAAAATATTTTTATGGTTTGAACGTTTCATAGTGTAAAATATTTAACAAGGAAGATTGTAGCAGAAAAATAAAACCATGAGCACATTTCTTAAATCAGAACATCAAAAGCAGATTAAATCGGCGGATGCGCTGCGCCAGTATTTTCATCATTTCGCGAAGCCGGCCGCTGAGCGTCTGGTTGGAATCGAGTGCGAGCTTTTGGCGGTTAATGACAAGACAGGAGAGGCACTCCCGTATTCCGGGGAACGCGGTGTTGAGGCAGTCCTAAATGAGCTTGCCTACGAGTTCGGATATGAAAAAATTATTGAAAATGACCGCACGATTGGACTTAAGAAAGGCGCGAATTTGATATCGCTTGAACCGGGCGGACAGATTGAGCTCAGCGCGGAACCCGTCAAAAGTGTCCACCAGGTTCGTGCGCAGCTAGACGAATTTTTCTTTCAATTGAGAACTGTGGCGCAGTTCATCGGCCACATCGAATTTCTTGCTTATGGTATCCAGCCGTTCAGTCTTAATAAAAAAATCGAATGGGTTCCAAAGCTCCGTTACGGCATCATGTCGAAATATTTGATTAAGAAAGGTTATCTGGCGCACGACATGATGAAGCGCACCGCGTCAAACCAAGTATCGTTTGATTATTCAAACGAGCAGGATGCGTTTGAGAAAATGTGTATTGCGATGCGGCTCACATCCATCGCATCTGCCATGTTTGCCAATTCTTCATTTTCGAAAGGGCGCCCAAGCGGTTTTGCGACCGAGCGGCTTCATATTTGGCGTTACACCGACCCCGCACGCTCAGGGCTTCTTGAGAAGCTCTTGTGTCCGCAAGCGTCTTTTGATGCTTACTTGAATTATCTTCTGGATCTTTCGATGATGTTTATTGTCCGAAAGGGCAAATGGATCAAAGTTCCCAGGCTTACTTTTCGGAAATTTATCCAAAAAGGATTCTTTGGTTATCATGCAACCGAAGAGGATTTTGCGCTTCATTTGAGTACTGTCTTTCCAGAAGCACGTTTTAAGCAATATTTGGAAATTCGCGGTGCTGACGGCCAGCGCACGCACATGATTCCGGCGGTTGCCGCATTTTGGAAAGGGATTTTATACGATGACGAAGCCAGGCTTGAGGCTTGCGCACTTCTCAAAAAATGGACTGAGAAAGATTACATCAAGCTTCACCGGGATGTGGCAACACTCGGTCTCAGAGCAAGGGTAAAAGGGAAGCCGATTTTGGATATTGCCAAACAGCTTGTTAAATTAAGCGAAAAAGGTCTCGCGAAACACCCCTCGTTTAATGCCGCCGAGCAGGATGAGCGGATTTTCCTGGAACCGTTGAAACACGAAGTTCTTAAAACCGGCAAGACGCAGGCGGATCAGCTTGTCTCGCTTTGGAACGGCCCCTTCCGTAAGAACCGCAAAGCTTTGATTTCATATTTAAAGATTTAATTGGAATTTTCTTTTCCGGAAATACACCTTCAATTTTTAAGAAAATTGCATATAATACACGTTCATTCCTCTGTGAATTAGGTATTTACGAGCGTGGGGGCAGCCGAGGCAAAATCACTTCCCGGTATTTTGCCGAGCAGTCCCGATTTCACCTTGGAACTGTACCCGCAGATTATTAATGAAGAAATCGGGGCGTAGCTTAGCTTGGTAGAGCGCACGGTTCGGGACCGTGAGGTCGGAGGTTCAACTCCTCTCGCCCCGATATACTTGACGACATGACATTTCGTTATGTCGTCAAGTATTACGATCGGGACTGAGGAGTTGAAGGGAGTACCGATTTCAGATATGACTTAACGTCATATCTGAGGTGCGGGTGGCCGACCCGGAGCAGCGATTGGCTGCACAGGGCGCCAACTCCTCTCGCCCCGACCATTACCACCGTATGATGAAGAAACCACAGTCTTCATATTAAGAAAGCATCTTTTTCAGGGAGTGTCGGGGATGAAGCGCAGTTTGTCAATTCGGGTTGCATTGATTGCGCTTTTTCTTTTAGTCGGCTGCTCCAAAAATTCTGAAAAAATAGAAGTCATCTTTTCAGATGATTTTTCCTCTTCAAATCCTGCTGCCTGGCACGCGGTTTCAGGCGCTTGGACTGTGGTGAATGGGCAGTATGAACAGCGGGCAGTGGGCAGCAGCTACGAAACAAATTTATCAAGTCAGAAGAATCCAAACTCTCTAGACGCTTCAGTTGAAGCAAAAAATCCTAAAACTCTATTTTCAGATGATTTTAACCATCGCAAGGTGACGCGTAAGCTTTGGGTGAATCAGCGAGGCAGTTTTGAAGTTAATAACGGTAAATATGTTGTTAAAAGTTACGAGACCGCTCTTAGCATTCCTTCGGATAAAAAATTTAATCAACGGTCTGATTATCGAATTAAAACCCGTATTCAGCAGGAACCGGCTTCAGGCGCCTTCGGCGCCGCTGTTCTTTATTTCCGGCTCACGATGGTTGATAGAAAGAATGACAATTCGTATGCCTTGCTTCTTCGCAAAAGAGGAATTCTCGATTTGTATAAGAGAATCAACGGGAAATTCAGTGATCGATTGGCCAGTATAACGGTTTCTGAGGATAAAGAGCCTCACGATGTGACTATTTCAGTGTTTAAGCACGAGATCAAAGTCTGGTTTGATAAAAGCGAAGATGAAATTCCTGACATGATCGTACATGACAGTTCTTTCACATCAGGAACAGTGGGCCTGGGTTCTTATGGCGGCGTATTCGAATTTGATAATATAGAAGTTTTGCCAATATTAAAAGTCGAAGCAGAGCCGTCTCATTTATATCCGGATGGCAAAACCAGCCTGCATCTTAGCTCTGGCCTTGATTTTGAATCCATCCGGATGTCTGTCACCAGTCCTTCTGGAAAAATTTACGGCCCTATCAGCCCTTCAAACTGTCTGGCGCGCTCAAGCTGTTCTTTGACATTTCCAGACGCATTCTCAATCAAACTCACAGAACTCGGAACTTACAAAATCTCAGTTGACAATGGCGGGGAATCTTCAGTTTTATTACTGGAAGTCAGAGAAAAGCCGCTGTTCTCATTTGTGGTTGTTAGCGATACGCATGTCCGTGATAATGATACGGCAGGCGACTTCCAAGACCTTCTCGATCTTGTTTCAGATATTAATCAAAACCGGCACTTTCCGAGGCCGAGTTTTGTCGTGATTACCGGAGACTTAACTGACAATGGGACAGCGTTTGAGATGCAGGTTGCGAAAGGTATTTTTAATCAGCTTTTAGTTCCCTATTATCCGATTATAGGAAATCATGATTGGGTTGAAGACCTTCGTCAAGGATTACCAAGAGGAAAGAATTGGTCGGATGTTTTTGGTTCGGATAAGCGTTTTTACAGCTGGACCTACGGCGATTTTCTTTTCCTAGTTGAAGATGCAGCCACCACATACAACAGCAAGCAAAATGATTCGAATTTTATAAATTACAAGACATGGCTGCGGCATGAATTAGCGGCAAATAAAAACAAAAAGGTTATTTTATTTTGTCATTATGGGCATGCCAGAATTCGAGATGATGGCGATGCTTTCGGTTACTGGTGGGGCGGAGGGAATTCAAATGACATTAAGGACATTCTGGAGTCGAGCGGCCGTGTGATTGCGGAATTTGCCGGCCATTCTCATGTCAGCGGGTTAGCAAAATCAAACGGCATTTTCTATATCCATACGCCCGGTTTCAACAACATGGGCGAGTATCGCCATGTTGAGATTTACAAAGATCGTATGGAGGTTCATGCGGTCAAAAAAAGTTCATACCGCTGGGATTTGGGAGATGCTTATTGGCAGGGGTCTACTGATTCTACGCATAACGTTAAGCTTTACAGTTACGGTTTGCCAATTGAAAGGCAGTTTAAGATTGATTTTGCGGCCAAGAGTGTAGGTTTGTTAGATGCCATTTCAATATCTGAAAAGAGCGATTGGCGTGATTATGCTTTTCAAGCTGATATCAGGCTGGGGAAAGAATCGTTAGTGGGAGGCAATGTCGCGGGGCTTATCTTTCGTTATCAGGATCCAAGTAATTATTATGCTGTTCTTCTGGATTCGTCAAAGAATGAAATAAGATTACAGAAAAAGCAAAAAGGAATTGTTGCCGATCTGGCTCAGGATCGGATGTTTATTAAACAAGAGAAGTTTTATCAATTACGGATTGTTGCGCAGAAAAACCGTATTCGAGTTTATGTTAATGATGTATTAAAAATTAAAGCTGCTGACTCCGCATTCAAATCAGGGAAGATTGGTTTTAAAAGTTATCGTGCCAATACCGTTTACGACAATGTTTCAGTTGCCCAGTAACCGATTCAATAAACATGAATACAATTATCAATTCATCAGATCTTAAAAAAGAACAGCAAGCAACGCTTAAGGCGCCGGTATGGGCCGCTCGGAAAAATGCTGTTTGCGTTTATGGACCTGGTTTATGGCGGTAAAAGAACCTTCTCAAAATTTAAAACGCTCGAAATGATTGCGCGCGTGCGGTATCAACCATAGGAACACGTGGCTTACATCGCGATGACGCACACTTACGCGGAACCCCATTTTGCGCGAAGGGCATTTGAGTTTGTGTGCGAATCTCGTGCGCAGCAGGGCAATGAAGAATGACATCTTTTGATTCTGGAAGAACTCACGCAGAAAAAAACAATTCGTGAAAACTTTTTCCTCTACCGGATCCTGCCGCAAGCGGATCTTTTTCGTAACATCGGCATTGATGAACGGATCCACAAAGAAGAAAGCCTGGCCCGGATCCAAAAAGCCCGCTTTAATTGAATGAGCACAGTATTAATTCTCCGCTATTGCAATTCCTGTCGCTGAATGGTTTAATGAAATGGCGTTTGCCAATTTCTGCTTAACTCTATAGGTCGTCATTTTAATGCTATACCCAAAACTCTTTACGACGCTAAAAGATTATTCATTCCGGCAGTTTGCCCAAGACCTCATGGCGGGCGTGATTGTCGGCATTGTGGCGCTTCCGCTCGCGATTGCGTTTGCCATCGCCTCCGGCGTTTCACCGGAAAAGGGAATTATCACCGCGGTCGTGGCGGGCTTTATTATCTCTGTTTTGGGCGGCAGCCGGGTCCAGATCGGCGGCCCAACCGGCGCGTTTGTCGTGATTGTTTACGGGATTGTCCAGCAGCACGGCATTGACGGGCTGATCATTGCCACTTTTCTTGCCGGCATTTTGCTGATTGCGATGGGTGTTGCGAAACTCGGCAACGCTATTAAACTGATTCCGCATCCCGTGATTGTTGGGTTTACGAGCGGCATCGCAGTCGTGATTTTCTCATCCGAGGTGAAAGATTTTCTGGGGCTTTCGATTGATAAAGTTCCCGCGGATTTTCTGGATAAATGGAAAGTCATTTTTGAAAATCTTCATACGTTTAATCCTCACGCGTTTGCAATTGCGCTCGGCACGGTGCTCTTGATCGCGGTTTGGCCTAAAATTTCACGTAAAATCCCGGGCTCAGTGATTGCGCTGATTCTGTCAGTCGTCTTAGTTCAGATTTTTCAATGGCCCGTGGAAACCATCGGCAGTAAGTTCGGCGATTTACCGCGCGCGCTTCCCATGCCGTCTTTTCCCGAATTTCATTTCGCGAATATTCAAGCGTTGATTCAGCCCGCGATTACAATTGCGCTTTTGGGTGCTATCGAATCATTGCTCTCGGCGGTTGTTTCAGACGGCATGATCGGCGGCAAGCACCGTTCCAATATGGAACTCGTGGCGCAGGGCGCTGCCAATATGGGTTCCGCGCTTTTTGGCGGCATGCCGGCCACGGGCGCGATTGCGCGCACCGTTACCAATATCAAAAACGGCGGCCGCACGCCGGTCGCGGGGATTGTTCACGCTGCCACACTTCTCGTCATTGTTCTTTTCCTCGGCCAGTGGGCGAAATTGATTCCGCTCGCGTGCCTGGCAGGGATTCTCACTGTGGTAGCCTACAACATGAGCGAGTGGCGCTCATTCCGCGCGGATTTAAAAGGCCTTCGCGGCAGCGCTGCCGTGCTTGTGATCACATTTCTAATTACGGTGATATTTGATCTCACCATCGCGATTGAAGTCGGCATGATTTTGTCTCTCTTTTTATTCATGCACCGGATGAGTAAAGTCACTAAGATTCGCCTCGTGGATGAAGATGAGGAAATCCCGGAGGATGACACGAACGATATCGACCGCGTCAAAGTGCCGAAGGACGTGGATGTTTACGAAATCAACGGCCCGTTTTTCTTCGGCGTGGCGCATGAATTCGAAGAAGCCGCTCGCGTGGTTTCCAAGCCGCCGAAAATCAGGATTTTAAGGCTTCGCCATGTGCCTGTTATGGATTCCACCGGCATCCGCGCTCTTAAGGAATTTGTAAAGAAGTCACACAAAGGCCATATTCATTTAATGATTTCCGGAATTCAAAAACAGCCGCTCGAAGCGCTCAAAGCGAGCGAGCTTTATCAGTTGATTGGTCCTGAGAATTTTTTTGATACAATAGAAGACGCGATTCAAAAAAGCCGTCAAATTTTAGGAAAATAATAATGAATACAGTGCAGCGCTGTCCATGGCCGCCGGATGATGCACTCATGCTTGAATATCACGACCGTGAATGGGGAAATCCGGTCCATGATGACCGGAAGCATTTTGAATTTTTGATTTTAGACGGGTTTCAGGCCGGGCTCTCGTGGCGCACGATTTTGCACAAGCGGGAGAATTTCAGGAAGGCCTTCAGCAATTTCAATCCTAAAATTATCGCGAAGTATGACAATCAAAAGCTTCAAACGCTGATGAAAGACTCGGGCATTATCCGCAATCGACTGAAAATCTGGGGATCTGTCAAAAACGCGAAAGCATTTTTAGCAACTCAGAAAGAATTTGGATCGTTCGACAAATACATTTGGCGCTTTACGAATTACAAAACACTTCACAATCGCTGGAAATCCTTCAAGCAAGTTCCTGCCAAAACGAAAGAGTCTGACGCGATGAGTGCCGACCTCAAGAAGCGTGGCTTCACCTTTGTCGGTTCCACCATTTGTTACGCTTACATGCAAGCCGCCGGCATGGTGAATGATCACTTCGCGAATTGTTTCCGCTATAAAGACCTGAAATCTGTCCGATAATAGACTACTTATGAGAAAATTGATTTTGTTTTCTATCTTATGTTTATTTCCTATTTTCTCAATCCATGCGGAATCGGAAGTATTTGCCACGCGCGGCCTGTTTGTCTCGATGATTCAGGATCCGCAGGCATTGTCAAGCCGTGACGGTGTATCGGAGCTAATCAATTTTTCTAAAAAAGCGCGTATTAAAACGCTGTTTGTCCAAATTTACCGCGCCAATCAGGCCTGGTTTTCTTCCCAAGTCGGCGACTCAAGCCGTTACGAAGCGGCGCTTAAGGAAATCGGGGAAGATCCTTTTCAATTATTGATCAAAGAAGCTCACAAGCAAGGCATTGAAGTCCATGCGTGGCTTAATCTGTTGAGTCTGGCCCAAAATAAAAATGCGCCCATGCTTCAAAAATACGGGTCGGAAATCCTGACCAAGAATCTCAAGGATAAAAAAACGCTCGAAGATTACAAAATTGACAGCCAGTATTTTTTAGAACCGGGCGATCCCAGGGTTGGGGAAGAGCTTTCGAATTTGGTCGGTGAAATTCTGGAAGCTTATCCGGATTTGGATGGAATTCAGTTTGACTATATTCGTTATCCCGACAAAGATCCGCACTATGGATTCACCAAAATGAACGTCGAGCGGTTCAAAAAAGCCACGGGCATTCAAATCATCGAAGAAAAAAGCGCGGTCTGGCAGAATTGGAAACGCGCGCAGGTAACCGAATTACTCGAACTCTTGATCAAAAAAACAAAATCCATTCGCCCCGATCTCAAGGTTTCCACTACAGGTTGCATGTCTTACTCCCGAGCTTATCACGAAGCCTTCCAGGATTGGCCGGGCTGGGTCAACAGCGGACTCATTGATTTTGTGACGATTATGAGTTACAAGCGTGATCCGGCGGAGTTTCAGAAGCAAATTGAGGACGCGCGCTCGCGTGTTTCGGATTTCGGCAAGGTTAATATCGGAATCGGGGCTTACGAGCTTTTAAATTTGTCGCAAGATTTCACAAAGCAGTCCGAATTGTGCGAACAGGCGCGGGGCGGCGATTGTGTTATTTTTCATTATGGCAATTTGCTTGAAAGCACAGCGCTCAAGCGGGCTGTTTACTCCGGCCATTAAAATTCATTGATGAATCACCCTGACTTAGCGTAAAATCCACTATCAAAATTTAAACAATTAGGAATCCAATGCCTCTCTCAGCTGATGAACAATTAACGCTCGAAGAAATCCGGCAAATGTGGGACGTGCTCTCGCGTGACGAGCGCGCAGAAGCGTTTTCGATGCTTGACCGCGAATCGGCTCAGGATTTTTTCCTCACCCTTTCAGCCCGCGCCCGTGTCGCGATCATCATGGATTTAAAAGAAGGTGAGCGGCGGCTATGGATACGGCTTCTGCCGCCGGATGACGCAGCGGATGTGATTCAGGAAGCGCCCGAACCCATCAATCTGCTGCTTTTGGAATTGCTGGATGAACGGACGCAGAAAGAGGTGAAAGCGCTTCTTGCCTATAAACAGGATGTGGCCGGTGGTTTAATGAATCCCCGCTTTGCCCGCATCCGCCCTGAAGTCACTGTCGACGAGGCCATCCGCTATCTTCGCCTGCAGGCGCAAGAAAAGCCCGAGGGAATCTACTACGTATTTGTTTGCGATGAGGAACAACATCTGTTGGGCGTTGTTTCCTTTCATGATCTTTTCCGCGCGCCGGCCGATAAAAAAGTTTCCGAAGTGATGAAAGCGGACATTGTCACGGTCAAAGAAAATGAGGATCGCGAACATGTCGCTCACTTGTTTGCGCAGTATAAATTTCTGGCGCTGCCTGTGGTGGATGAGCAAAAGAGGATCAAGGGCATCATTACCGCCGATGACATCCTGCATGCCGTTCAAACTGAGGCGACAGAAGATATCCAAAAATTAGGCGGCACCGAAGCTTTGAATAGGCCTTACCTGCAAATCGGTTTCTTCAACATGCTTAAGAAACGTGGTGTTTGGCTGGCCATTCTTTTTATTGGCGAGATGTTGACAGCAAGTGTGATGGCATATTACGAAGAAGAAATCGCACGGGCTGTGATTTTGGCATTATTTGTTCCCTTAATTATTTCAAGCGGCGGAAATTCAGGATCTCAGGCAACCACATTAATCATTCGGGCGATGGCGCTCGGCGAAGTTCATCTCCGTGACTGGTGGCAGATTGTCTACCGTGAATTCGGCATTGGCTTGGGGCTCGGCTCTGTTCTGGCAGCCATTGGCTTTCTGCGCATCGTGGCATGGGAAATGATTTTTCATATTTACGGCCCGCACTACCTGCTAATTGCCGCAGCCGTTTCCATTAGTTTAGTCGGCGTTGTCATGTGGGGAACCATTGTCGGCTCCATGCTTCCTTTTATTTTAAGGCGCTTTAATTTTGACCCTGCCAGCGCCTCCGCTCCGTTCGTGGCCACGCTTGTGGATGTTTTTGGTATTGTCATCTATTTCTCAGTTTCCGCTCTTTTGTTACGCGGCACACTTTTATAAAACAAGGAAACTTTATGAAGAAAAAACCAGTTTTTTTTATTTTGTGCTGCGTGTTTCTTTTTGGTTGCGTATCCACCAGTCAAAAGTTAAATTTACTCCCGGAAAAATCAAATAAACAGGAAGTCCTTGAAGTGCTCGGGGATTCCTACGAAGTTTATTATCAAGCCAAGAATCCTGACGACAGGATTACAGAAATTTGGGACTACCGGTTTTTTCCTTACAAAGGCAAATATGATCGTTTTAAGAAATCGTTAGACATGAACATCGGTATTATCGGTAGTTTTGGTGTGGCGCTTCTATATCCGCCCACCGATATAGGCAAGGAAACTTACCGCCTGTATTTTAAAGGTGATCAGCTGCTGAAATGGGAGGTGCTGGCAGGTGAGCCCTCTGAGAACATTCAAAGAAATGTTCCTTATAAAGAAGAATTGTAAAAGATATGGCCAGTTGGTTATTTAAATCGGATGCTGACGTTTATTCATGGAATGACCTTCTCAAGGACAAGAAAACAACTTGGGATGGTGTCGCGAATAATCTGGCATTAAAACACTTGCGCTCCATTAAAAAAGATGACGAAATCTTTATTTATCACTCAGGTGATGAAAAATCAATCGTCGGAATCGCCAAAGCTGTCAGCAATCCTTATCCCGATCCCTCTCAAAAAAATTCCAGACTCACGGTGATTGATATTGCCCCGCAAGAAACTTTGAAAAAACCGGTAGCCCTTCAAATTATAAAGCAAAACAAGAAGTTGAGCTCATGGGAGCTTGTACGGATGCCACGGCTATCTGTCATGCCGGTGAATGATGCGGTGCGCCGCGAAGTGATACGGCTTGCAGGGGGTGTTTGATGTCTTTTTCTAAACTCTTGATCAAAACAGGGTTTTTTATTTTCTTATTTCTATGGTTTACCTCCGCTTCAATGACCGTTGCTTATGCAAATGAAGTGAGCGCATCCCGCAAAAAGGAATCGCCGATTGATCAATTGAAAAAAATACTGAAAAAACAGGAAAAGCCAAAGAAAATAGAGGCGGGGCCGGGCTTGATTTCTTCCAAGCAAATGAAAAGCTACTGCCAGAAAGAGCTTAAAACGTTAAATTTAAAAATAGCGGAACTTGACGGCCGGATTACAAAATCAAAATCAGTTTATGAACAGCGGAAGCAGGAAGCTTGGGCTTTATTTCTGGAGCAAAGTAAGCTTGAACGGAGCAACGAGCAGGATACAGATAGAATTTTAGATCTTCATGAGAAGCTAAGCAACGCGAAAGCTGCGGAAGCGGACGCTCTTGAGGAGTATCGAAGTGATGCCAGGGAACTGCTTAACGCGCAGCGTAAAATCGAGCAGTGCCAGGATGAAATCAAAAAAGCAAATAAAATACTGGATTTTACCGGCCAATCCAGATAAGAATTTGAACTAGATCTCTATCAGAATATTTTCTCTCTCAATTTTTAGCGCATAGCCGTTTATTTTTCCGGCCGGATTGGTCACACAGTTTCCGTTTGTGATATCAAATTGCCAGCCATGCCAGGGGCAGGTGACAACGTTACCGTCCAGGCTGCCTTCGCCTAACGGTCCGCCGCGATGCTTGCAGGTATTATCGATTGCATAAAACTTTCCGTTTGAATTGAAAACCGCGATAGATTTTCCCTCAAGTTCGACGGTGATTCCAGATCCATCCTGAATGTCTTTTGTTAATGCTGCTTTTATAAAGTTTCCCATAAAACCTCCGTTTTCAGTCATTGCGAAGCACTTTATTTTACGCTGAAGCAATCTGCATGGATTGCTTCGACAATTATCACCGCGTCTCGCAATGACCGCACCCATAGTATACGTAAATGTACCCGATTAAAGAATCACTAAGTTTGAGCCGTCATTTAAATTAACATGGATCCTTATATTCCGATTATCAGCCACTGGATTGCCGCCGGCCTTTTGATTGCCATGGCCACTTTTGCATTACTTGAGGCCAAATCGTCTTCTCTGATCCCAAAATCATTATTTTTGTGGCCGCTCTCCGGATTTTTATTTGGCTTGCTGTGCCTTGAACCTTTTTTCAGGCGCCATCACGGCTCATTTCTGATCATGGGAATTGTGCTGATGGCCTGCTCTTCTCAGGCTCTTTTGGTTAACATTCGAAAGCTTTCCAGATGGCCAAGCGGCTCTGTCTGGCTTGGACTTATTTTAATCGGAATCATGTTTCAGATTCCAAATCCTTCGGTTCCGGAGCCCGTATTTCAGGATTTCTACAGAAGGCTTTCCGGGTTTGTTTGGATGGCGATCGGCATCACGAAGGTTATCGGTGAGCGCAGTGTTTCAGATACGAGCGCGGTTCCGGTCTGGATTCAGCTGGCATACCTGCAGGCGGCATTGGTTGCGTCTTCGCCATTTTGACTTAAGCCATCGGAATAAACTTCAATGGCTAATCCCGAACACAGCGAGGGACGGCTTTAAATTTTACTCTCCAAACCCTTCCATTTTGCCGATATATGGTCTAGGCTTTTAATGTCAATTTACTTTACTTTTCATCGCTAATATTTGAGGGCACACGAATGGAATTCGTTAAAGGGATTGATGAGAGCAAGAAGCAGGCGCTTGAGGTCGCGGAGGATTCCCGCGAAAAAGAATGGAAGCAACCCAGCTTTCTAGCCCAGTTGTTTGCAGGTAAATGCCAATGGGACATGATTTTCCCGTTTCCGGAACAAACCGCCGAGGACAAAAAAATCGGGGATAATTTTGTTCAAAAGCTCGAAGTATTCCTGCGTGAAAACCTGAATCCAGATGAAGTAGACCGCACAAACGAAATCCCGAAGCGCGTTTTGGAAGGCCTTGCCAAAATGGGCTGCTTTGCGATGAAAATTCCAAAGAGTTACGGCGGCCTTGGGCTCTCGCAAGTCAATTACAACCGCGCGATGCAATTAATCTCCAGTTATTGCGGCTCCACAACAGTTTGGCTTTCCGCCCATCAAAGTATCGGCGTTCCTCAACCGCTTATGTTATTCGGGACGGAAGAACAAAAAAAGAAATATCTTCCTCGATTTGCCGAAGGCGCGGTATCCGCATTTGCGCTGACCGAACCTGACGTGGGCTCGGATCCGGCTAAGATGAAAACAAGCGCAACACCGATTGAAGGCGGTGATTATTATTTAATCAACGGTGAAAAATTGTGGTGCACAAACGGGACCGCGGCAGACATTCTCATCGTGATGGCGCAAACGCCCGTGATGGTGAATGGAAAAGAAAAGAAAAAAATCACCGCTTTTATTGTTGAAACCAATATGCCCGGCTTTGAAGTGATCCATCGCTGTCAATTTATGGGGCTTCACGGCATCCAAAACGGCCTTCTCAAATTTAATAATGTCAAAGTACCGAAGGAAAATATTTTGTGGGGTGTTGGACAAGGACTGAAGCTTGCGCTTGTGACGCTCAATTCAGGGCGCCTGACATTGCCAGCAGCCATGAGCGGCTTATCAAAGTGGTGCTTGAACGTTTCGAGAAAGTGGTCAATGGAGCGTGAGCAATGGGGATCTGCAATCGGAAAGCATGACGCGGTTGCGGCAAAACTTGCCTCAATGGCGGCGTCCACATTCGCGATTGAAAGCATTATGCTGCTCAGTTCGCATATGGCCGATCAGAAAAAAGCCGATATTCGCCTGGAAGCCGCGATGGCAAAATTATTTTGCACCGAAGGCGGCTGGCGCGTGGTGGATGACACAGTCCAGATTCGCGGAGGGCGCGGTTACGAAACCGCTGATTCTTTGCGCGCACGGGGCGAACCGGGAATTCCGGTAGAACGTGTGATGCGCGATGTTCGTATTAATCTGATCATTGAAGGCACGAGCGAAATTATGCGTTTGTTTATTTCACGTGAGGCGATGGACAAACATTTGCGGTTCATTCTTCCGCTTATGAATCCAAAAACAAGCCTGAAAGATAAACTGCTCATCACGATCAAAGCGGGTTTGTTTTATGTGGTTTGGTATCCTCAGCAATGGTTTTTCTGGAAACGGGCATCATTAAAGAGCGGTGTCCCAGGTGAGCTGAGAAAGCATTTTGATTTTGTCGAAAAAACATCCCGAAAATTAGCCCGGTCTCTGTTTCATGCCATGGTTAAATATCAGGCAGGTTTGGAGAAAAAACAGAGGATTCTATTCCGAATCGTGAACATCGGGTGTGATTTGTTTGGAATCGCGGCCAGCTGTTCGCGGGCGGCACTTCTTTATTCACACAATCCAAACGATCGAGGCCCGCTTGATCTTGCCAACATGCTTTCGCGTGAGGCTGAGCGCAGGATTAAACGTCAATTTCACGGCTTGATTAAAAGCGATGATCGCATGGGTTATCAGGTTGCCATGAACGTCCTGGACGGCCACTACGGCTGGCTCGAGGACGGAATTATCAAATCAATGTGATGCCGGGGCGTTACTTTTATCCTCCAATTTCAAATATTGGTTCTTTCCTGGGAAAATCCTTTCTCATTTTCTGTTTTTTAACCGTTCCGCTGAATCATGCTGCTATCGCCGATGAAATCCGAGAATTCCGGGTCGGTATTGCCGCCACGCAGGACATCCGGGCTGATACCAAGTGGAAGGAGAAATTTAAAGAGCGCCTTGCGTATGCCTCCCAGATTTTTGAAAGGGAATTCAAAATTCGATTTGTGCCCGTGACGGTTTGGGAGTGGAAACTGCAGGGCGATATCGATGACTCGTCTTATCTCATCGAGGATTTAAGAACCAGTTTTCCTCTTGAAAAAGCAAAAGTAGATATCATGATCGGCCTTTCACGTCTTAAATCCTTTAAGAATCTAACCAGTCTGCGTGATCACGATGTCATTGGGCGCGCCCGGCCGTTCTCCGGTTATATGATCATGCGCTATCCCGCTCAACCGCTTTTGAAAGTTCAGGAAGAAACAGTTTTAACCCATGAGCTGGGGCACTTGTTCGGTGCGGTCCATGCCAAAGACGCACGTTCTATGATGTATCCCATCGCAGACCGGCAAACACCCACCACATTTGATGAGGTGAACCGCGAGATTATCCGCCTGGTTCGTGACATTGATTTTCAAAAGGGAAGTGAAGTGATCGAACAGGGTTATGCGGGCCAGCTGCTCTCAGCCTACCTCAAGCTGGTGCAGACCGATCAGTCATTCGATTTTTACTATTGGCTGGGGATTTTTGAAATCAAACTCGGCAAGGCGGATGAAGCCGTCAAAGCCTGGAAGGCGGCGCTCAATCTGAATCCGCAAAGTGCTGATGTGCGCTTTGACCTAGGTGTTTTATATGCAAAATTGGGAAAATATGATGAGGCCATTCAAGAGCTGGGCACTTCTATAGATTTATTTACCTCTGCAAGCCAAAATAAGGTGAAGGCAAGCGCCCTCAATTGGCTTGGGGTTGCGTATTTTCATAAGCAAAATTATGACTCTGCATTTTTTTCATGGAACCGCGCGATGGTGCTGGATCCGTCTAATTATGAATTGAAGGGCAACATGGCGGCAGTTCAAATCAGGCGGGGAAAATATGACGAAGCGATTAATCTATTAACAGACGCGCTGAGGGTTGAGAACCGTAACCCGAAAATATTAAGTAATTTAGGCTGGGCGTACTTTCATGCGGGCAGTTATCAAAAAGGGCTGGATCATTTATTGCTGGCACTTCAGGTCGCGCCTAGCCAGTCAGTCAAAGGTGAAATTAATGAGATGAATGCCGATCAGCCGTCCGAAATCTATATTCGTCTCGGCAATGTTTATTTGAAGAATGGACGGCGCGAAGAAGCGGTCACTGGTTTTGAGAATGCCTGCAAATTGAATCCTACGCTTGAATGCCATAAACGGCTTGGAGAATCTTATTATCAATTAAGGATGTGGGATCAGTGCGTGCAAGAATACGCCGGGCTTCTGAATACAAAGAAAGATGACCCTGATATTTACGGAATCTTGGGCGTTTGCCTGACACAGCAGGAGAAGTATCCGATGGCAGACAGTATTTTCCGCGAAGGACTCAAGTATGCGGTAACGCCAAAACAGCAGGCGCTTCTGCATAAAAATTTAGGTATGTTATACAACCAGGCAAGGCGATTTGATGCTGCACAGATGGAGCTGCAAAGTGCGCTCAGTGAAAATTGGAATGATGTGGAAACGCATCTTAATCTCGCAGTTGCATTTTTAGCGCAGGGACTTTATATTGATGCCAGACAGTCGCTTGAAACGGTGATAAGTATGGACCCGAACAATCAAAAAGCACGCGATATGTACAACCGGCTTAGAGAAAGTTTTACGGATAAACAGCAGTAAAAATTATCATGGCACTCGTTGAATCTATAAAACTCCCGCTCGGCACCAAAATGCCGCAATTTGAACTTTCAGATCCTTACGGCGAAACTTTTTACGGCTACCAGCTAACGGGCAGGAAAGGATTGCTTGTGGTGTTTACGTGCAACCATTGCCCTTATGCTCAGGCGATTTGGCCGCGCTTGATCAAGCTCGCGAAATACGCCAAAGAAATGGATGTGAACACTGTCGCGATCAATCCCAATATCCATCCGGATTATCCGGAAGATGCGCCCGATAAAATGAAAGCAAATATTGAAGCGTGGGATTTGCAGTTTCCGTACTTGGTGGATGAAACGCAAAAAATTGCCAAAGCATTTCAGGCGCAATGCACGCCGGATCTTTATTTATTTGACGTGTCTCACAATCTCGTTTATCACGGCCGGCTGGATGACAATTGGAAGGAAGAATCGCAGGTGAAGAAGCGCGATTTGAAGGAAGCGATCGAACGCCTTGTCGACAAAAAGCCTATCTCCGAAAATCAAGTTCCCTCTATGGGCTGCTCCATTAAATGGAAGTAGCTTGTTTTTGACCAACCAGTTCTGAAAATCTGACTCCGGAAAGTCACAAAAGCCGGCCTTTCTGAAGCCTTATTAAAGACTTATTTTCACTTTTATCGCGTGTGGGTAGAGTTTTCTCTACTGTCAGTAGATATTTTGAGATTTTTTGCTTAGAGCACTTGACCCATCTGAAGAAGTGGTGTAATTTTCTCACACGTATGAAACATCATTCCTTGTTGTTTCGTCTTTCTTCGGTTGTTACACTCTTCACATTTTTACTTACCGGCACCGTTCACGATGTCACATTTCTTCAGGTTAAGAACGCTTTTGCGGCACCCACTTCACCAAGCTCGACAGCCGGCGGATTTTCAAACCTGCAGGATTCTGCGGGACTTAACCAGTCATTTCATACCGATTTGTTTACAGGACGCGCGCAAACCTCTATTCCTATATTTACACCGCCAGGCAGAAGAGGCCTCACACCGCAAGTAGCTTTGAGTTACGGTTCTTCTAATCCAAACGGTTGGCTTGGAATCGGCTGGGGTTTAGATATGGGTTTCATTCAACGTTCCACGAAGAAAGGTGTTCCCAGTTATAACGATAATCAAGATATCTTCACGTTTTTAGTACAAGGCGTGAACTCGGAGCTCATCAAAACCACAGGCAATGAATACCGCGCCAAAGATGAATCGGGCGAGTTTCTGAAGTTCATGTTTCAAGACGGCTATTGGATGGTTTATGATAAATCTGGCACCGAATACACTTTCGGACAAAATCCCGCGGCGCGTCAATTCAACACACGCGGCATCTTTTCTTGGTGTTTAGAGAAAGTCAAAGACGTTTACGGCAACACCATCCAATACACCTATCAAAAGCCGTCATCCACCGAGATGTATCTTTCAAGAATCGACTACAACAGCAATGAAACTCAAAACTTTCCGGTGACACATTCCATTGAGTTTATTCTGGAAAGTGCCAATCGCCCCGACCCCACGTTTTCCTATATTACCGGCGCCCGAGCGGACGAGAAGCGAAGACTTCAAAAAATTGAAGTAAAGGTGCAGAGTCAACTCGCAAGACGTTACAACCTGACTTATGAACAATCTCCTAATGTCGGCCGCTCCCGCCTCAAAACCGTTCAAGAATGCGGAACAGATGGATCGACTTGTTTACCAACCCAGACGTTTACCTATCAGGATTACAATCTGCAGCTTGAACCCAATTATCAAACTATTACGATTGATAATGGAAGCCAAGGCAATTATTTTTGGAATTCAGTTGATTATGTTTCGTGGGATCCTTCTGGACCTACTCATATCGGTTTTTTTGATATTAATGGCGACGGAATTTCAGACCGTGTGATGACGATGGATTCAGGTAATTTTAACCGGTACAGGGTTCAATTAAATTCAGGTAATTCTTTTGCGCCGATTCAGAACTGGTTTTTTGCCTCGGATGGCAGTATGAGCCAGGGGTCCATTCGCAATATGACGCCCAATGCTTTATATGGAAGCACCTTTCTAGATAACACAGACTTAAATGGAGACGGAATGCCTGATAGAGTTTATCAGCTTAACACGTCTACTTGGCGCGTCGAAGCGAACATAGGGTCTGGTTATCAAAGCGCTTTTAACTGGCAATTTTCAACCGACACCACAATATCGCCCGGAGCTATTCGTGGACTTGATAGCGTAGGGCATACATATTTGGATTTGATTGATATGACGGGTGACGGCTTGCTTGACCGTGTCACTGTCCACCCGTCTGACCCCAGAAAATTGCGCGTCTATCCCAATACTGGAAATGGTTTCGGCGTGTTTTCAGATTGGAGTTATGAAGTCCCATCTAATTTGCCGCCCACATGGACGTCCGTCATTAGTTTTACAGCACAGGCGGATGACGGAACTAAATTAGATACAATTGATTTAAATGGGGATAGTCTTCCGGATCGTGTTTATGCAGATGTTGATGAAAATGGTGGATATGATGAGTGGAAAGTGGCGTTTAATAACGGAGCGGGGTTTGATTCGTTGGTGACATGGAACATTTTCAACGGCAATAACGGAGCTAGAGAATGGGGCGTTATTAGAAATGTAACAGGTGGAGGCGCGTCCGTAACACAAGATTTGATTGATATCAACGGTGACGGATTGGTTGACCGGGTGTTACGCAATGCGTATGCACCTTTTACAAAGCTTCGAGTTCAGTTAAATACGGGATCAGGTTTTGCAAATGTGGTGGATTGGGTGATTAATACCCTGATGCCGGAAAATGATCCTTCTGGTGGGTCTGTTCATTCCATGGAATATACCGGGTATTTGGTAAAATCATCTACCCGTGATTTTGACGGTGACGGACTTCCCGATCGCATTAATGTTGTCAACGGTGGATCCCAAAATCAATGGAAAGTTGCTCGCCAAATTGGCCCAATCCCCGACCTCCTCAAATCTATTAACAACGGCCGCGGGGGAGTGACAACATTTGAATACAAACCTTCTACCCAATTTGACAATCGCGACTCGCAAGGCATCCATCGTCTTCCGTTTCCGGTCCACGTGGTTACGAAAGTAACCAACTCAGACGGCATGGGCAACAGCTACGAAACCAACATCAGCTATAAAGGCGGCATGTTTGATTCTGTTTCAAGAGAATTTCGCGGTTTTCGTGAGGTCACGGTGACCGATGCGCGCGGCACACAATCCATCACTACGTTTCTCCAGGACGAACATCGCAGAGGAAGGCCGGCGCAAGTTGAAGTGAAAGACGCTCAAGGGAATCTTTTCACAAAAACGGTGAATGATTGGGGAAATTGCGCAGACGATGCATATCCCGGAGTCCACTTTGTGAAACTCCGTCAAATCGATAGTTATCTCTACGACGGCGACTCGACTTTCAAACAAACAAGAAAGCGCTTTCAATACGATCAAACGAACGGAAACCTACTTACCACTTATGATGACGGCGATCCCAATCAGTCTACAGACGATAGACGACAGACCGCAGAATATGTTTTAAATCCGGCTTCTTATATATTGAATACAGTTTCAAAAACAAGTGTTTACGATCATCAAAACACTTTAATCAATGAGAAATACTTTTACTACGATAACGCCACCGACATCAACACCGCACCGGTCAAAGGCGCGCTGACCAAGCAGGAGGATTTACTTACAGCCGGCAGCTTGCAGCCTGCAACAAAAATCAGTTATGACTCATTCGGCAACATTCAATCGGTTACCGACGCTTTAAACAGAACGACTACAAATGAATACGATCCAACCTTTAAACTCTATCTTACGAAAGTCACGAACACTCTCGGGTACACACAAGAGTTTACGTACGATCCTTTGATTGCTCAAATCACGCAGACAAAAGACCAGAACAATCAAATTTCAAGAACTGTCTATGATAAATTGGGACGCGCGGTGAAGGTAATTTCACCCTTAGACTCAGAAGCTTCGCCCACACAGTTTGTCCTGTATGACGATTCTACATTCCCTGATCGCGTCATCACGAAAGTAAAGGTCGACACTGCAGCAGGCTCCGTCACAAATGATGATCAGCCGCAAACCGGTTATCTCACGAGCTACACTTTTATAGACGGCTTAGGACGAACCATCCAGAAGAGAAGCCCTTCTGAAACTGCAGGCACTCAAATCGTCTCAGGCGTTGTGAGGTTTGATAACAGGGGACAACTTAAAGAACAGTATGTTCCATACTTTGCGGATTTTAGAACCACTTACGCCACACCACCCACAAATCTGCCGCACGCGACATTCACTTATGACACAGTAGGCAGAAGAACCAGAATTGACTTTCCGGACTCAAGTTACTCCACCATTCAATATGACGATTATATAAAAACAGTCACCGATCCCAACCTTCATCCAAAACGCTACACACAGGACAGTTTCGGTAACTTAATCAAAGTGGAAGAGTTTAACCAAGGCCAAACCTACACCACCCACTATCAATATGATCCCTTAAACCGATTAATCAGAACCATTGACCATCTCGGAAACACAACAGAAGTTGAATATGATCTCTTAGGGCGTAAAACCGGGATGTTTGACCCCAATATGGGCGTTTGGACTTACACCTACGATGACAATAACAACCTTTTAACACAAACAGACGCCAAACAACAAACCATCAGCTTTCAGTATGACGAACTCAACCGTTTGACTCGTAAAACCTATCCAAATGGCATTCATATTGATTATGTGTATGACGCTTGTCCGTCTGAAGCTTGCAGCTTGCCGCCCGGAGCCAATTATCCGATCGGTAGATTATTAAAAGTGAGCGATTCGTCTGGCATTCAAACTTTTCGATATGATCAATTAGGCAGAGTGATTCAAGACAAGAAAGACTTAGACGACGGCCAATCTTACACTTTCACAAGAGTTTATGATCCTCAAGGGAGAGTCGCTTCGCTCGAATATCCCGACCAGGATATTCTCAATTTAACATTTAACAGTATGGGTGAAGCCGAAACGCTCACCTTGATTCACGATAGTCAGCCCACTTCTATTATTAATAATGTCGACTACAACGCCTCAGGACAAATTACCAAGATTGAATACGGCAACGGCGTGACGAGTGACTATACCTACAATCCGCAAACATTAAGGCTCTCGGATCTTCTTACGAAAAACGCTCAAAACCAAACGCTTCAGCAGTATCACTACGAGTTTGACAATGCCGGTAACGTAGAGTCCATCACAGATTCTGTTAATACCAATACTCAATCCTTCCTCTATGATGATTTAGACCGCCTCACACAAGCCACAGGGAGTTACGGCGCACACACGTTTGAATACAATCCAATCGGCAACATGACTCGTAAAAACAACGCAATCTTGAATTACTCAGATCCCAATCATCCTCATGCGGTGACGCGCTACCAAGCGGGATCTGAAGTGATCAATTATCAATATGACGCAAACGGCAATATGACAAACAGGGGAAATGACACCATTTCTTACGACTTCGACAACCGTCCGATCCGGATGCAGAGGACGACAACTTCAGGCGGAACATGTCATGCTGTTCCAGTTGATTATAATTACGCGAACATGCAATCTAGCGAAACAGGCGGCAGTAATGCGCTTCAAGCACCTGGTCCTAATCCGACTATTGCGAGGCTTAGGCCAAACAGTGCTGAAGCAATCTCCGAACTCCATACCGGGCATGAGATGCTAGATACGACAAATCAAGCCAGTAGTTTGAAAATCATCCAACCTTGCACTCGTTCAACGACTACCACCCACACTTTCGGCCAATACATTTATGACGCTTCAGGGCAAAGGGTGAAAAAAATAACCGACAATCAGTTTCAGTATTTCCTTGGCAAAGATTATGAACTTATTTACACAAGCGATCTGATTGGAATGGGTTCTTTGACTGCCAAAAAAGCTTTCTTTTTGGGCGCGACTCGAATTGCCGAATTTGAAACCATGCCGCAGGCGCCTGGCACTTATGCGCATCTTCGCTTTTTCCACGGCGACCATTTAGGCTCCACCAACATCATCACAAATGAAACCGGACAGCAAACGCTTCTCATGGAGTATCTGCCTTACGGCGAGGTAAAACTTCGTGTCGGTACTGATCCGGTTCAGAACACGTTCACCGGTCAAAAAGAAGATATCGAGTCGGGCCTCATGTTCTACAACGCCCGCTATTATGATCCTAAGATTGGGCGCTTTATCCAAGCCGACTCCATTGTTCCAAATGCTACGGACCCTCAAGAATTTAATCGTTACAGTTATGTTAACAACAACCCGATTAAGTTCACCGATCCGAGTGGGCATAAAAAGAAAAAGAAAAGCTGGTGGCGAAAGGCGCTTGCGGCTTATATTGGTTTTAATGTGGGTGTGGCAGTTACCATTCTGACTGGCGGAAATGTTACAGCTGGTTTTGCTGCTGGATTTGCGACATTTCGTGGACTCGATGCGGCATTAAGCGGAGCTAGCTTTAAGCAAACACTATTCGCGACAGCTCAAGGAGCTGTCGAAGGTTATTTCATTGGACAAGGTGTTCAGGCGGGACTTTCCGGTGCTGGTAGAGGACCTCCAGGATCAGCCAAAACAACTTTTTTCTCGAATCCGGATGGCACGGTTGGTTTCAATATAGAGGGTGTTTCGAAACTTGTATCGGAAAGTCCAAGCAAGACTGGAGAGATCATCAAGAATATTTTCAGTACGTCCCTAGCATATGCAGGGGAAAATGGATTAAATATTTCAAAATCAATAGCTGCACCCCTTTTGGGACCAAAAATTCCGGTAAATGAGTTTTTTAAATCATTCTTAAGTGGAGCTGAAATGACACTTTCCTTCAGAAATATGTTTTCATCTCCGGATGGCCCATTCACTTTTGTTGGAAATACTTACAACTTCCTAAATGACATTTCCAACGGTGGTGGCTCATCAGGCATTCATGTACTCAACGGCCTGACGGCAGCTTTAAATATGCTTTCTGGTAATCCAATTTTAAGCAAAATAGGTGCGGCAGCCCTTGGATTTAATGCCGGAGATTTGGTAGCTCGAACAAGAGTGCCAGGAACAGCGACTAGTCGATTTGGTGACATATACGCAGATTACCTGACTGCCAGAGATAAAATTCAGCTACGGGAAAGATAAGAGAACACTTTATGACTAATTTCAATGACTTTAAAAAAAGTTATACTGCTATGCAATCTATCATCAGTATTATTTCAATATTAATCCCAATTCTAGTTTTTGCCGTACTGGCGTGGAATAATTACAGCATTGTTTCATTGCCGGGAGTTTGGAAATGGCTTGTCTGGATAGTTTTGTATCTTTACTTTTTGGTTGTTGAATGGGTCTATCGAAAAAATGGCATGTGGCCTGACGAAAAGAAAACATCAAGGAAATTAAAAATCAAAAGTCTAATTCTTGCCGTTATACCAATAATAATTGTTGTAATTTTCTTCCAGCATGGGTACATATTCAATACAGCATCAATCCTAGTAAAATGCATGATTGTGATTCTTTTCATTCTATATGCGGTTTTTGCACACAAAGTTATGAGCAGCAAATAGAGCGGTACTGTTCCGAAAGGGTCTGTTGCAGAACTTATTTAAAATTACAATTCCGGATAAAATTCCGGAGGCGTTACTGACAGTGCCACGCTGATTTAATTTAAATTTGTTTTTTTCTCACATCCCTCCACGCTAAAAGGAGGAATTCCGGAGGCGTTACTGACAGTGCCACGCTGAAACCGTTTAGCCTGGCACCACCAGTAACGCCTCCTAAATCTTCTGGATTTACGGCTATCACAGGAGGTGGCAGTCTGTCAGGTGTTGTTGGTGCCTCCGCAGGAGGTGTTAATAGCGGTCTTGCAACCGGTGAAGTGACCAAAGCCAACGAATTTGTAAAAGTCGGCGCTCAGATGCTCGGTGATTTTGGTGTAACTCAGCAAGTTCTTGGTCAGATTGGTGGTATTTTTACTAAAATATTAGCTTCGACACCTAACGTAAAGACATCCCTTACATTTTCATTCTCTGCGTTGTCCTACATTTTTGAGCCGAATAGCCAATCAGGTTTTAATTTGGCAGGCTTCGTTGGAAGTAAGGGCTTTCGTCTTGCAGAAATACAAGCGAATATGCTTACTGTAATTGGCGCAAGCTATGATGTAATATTGGATTTCTCAAAAGGTGGAAATGCATTAGACAAGACGCTTTCGATATTTGGATCATTTTCTAAATTAGGTGGAAATGCATTTTCAGCCAGTACAGATTTTTCAAACAAGGGCAGACTAAAGAGTTTAACTCTTAGCGCAGGATACAGTAGGGGCACCTCATGGGGAATTTCAACCGGACCGGTCGATCAAGACTCGTTGCCTAACTTTTCATGGTCACCGGAAAGGAAATTATGATAAGCAATCTCTCTATAGCAACCGTTATTTGTATTTTAATTGGCGCATATTTTATTCGAAAGAGCAATTTTTTCGAATTTGGCATGAGAAATAATGGGGAGGAAAAAATTCCTGAGCCCGTTTCTGCTAACCGGAATAAATACATTTTGATGGGATCCCTATTTATTTTGTTTGCAATAATATTTTTTCTATTGAATCAGGGGCGGTAGAGATGCTTGAAAAGAGAAGAACTTGGATGATAGCTGCTAACTTAATTTTTCTAATTCTGGCAATATTTACTGTGATTCACTTAATGATCGCCCAGCAAGGCAAAATTCAATTTTTGATTTTATCAGTCCTAATTATTTATGCCTTAGGATTTATTGCTCTTTTTAAGAACGTTGCTTTAGCAAAACTACTATTAGGTCTTACGTACGGCATTCAGATTTTTGCAATAAGATCGCCGGATTTTAACTTTAATTTATCAATAATTCCACAACTCAATTGGTGGTTAAGTTTCGGCAGCGCGTTTCATATTGGAATAAACGCATTAGCATTTTTCCTATTAATTTTTGTGCTACGGGGACATGGGAAAGTTTCAAAATTACAAGATTCCTAGGCATATCTGAATTTAACGCATTAGAAATTTATCAACCCGGCAAATCTTGCTTTTCAGCAAATTGCAAATTATGCATCAAGCGCAGAGGGCCAGCAGGGTTTAAAAAATGTTGGCTGATTTTGCAGGGCCACTATCTGGCTTAACCCTTGCTAGTGGTCAGCTTGAATTATATCCTCATGCGGCGTTTTTTACCGCTGTCGGCGCTGTCGCTCAAGGATTGCAATTAGGGTTTGGATCTGATCCCGCAAGGAATACAATGATAGAAGTTTTTTCCATTGGAATGGGAAAGTATTCGGAAGTTCAGTTATATCCAGTATTAGGTCCGACTTATTCAAGGATAGGTGGAATGTTTGTAAAGAAAGGAACGGGTGAATATGCAAGAAATTATTCCTGAGCGTCGTAATAAGCAGTGGCTGAAGTGGTATAGCGTGGTGTTAATGCTGCTATCTGTTATCTTAGGGCGATTTCACTTCACTTATGTGGATCTGACCCAGTTTCTCCTTATATGTATAGCGCTAATCTTTTATGCTCTGAGCTTATCTCATTTTAAGAGGGCTTCGTCGGTAGAGCCACGCATTATTGACAGATGGAGAAGCTCAATCGAAATAACAGGCGTGCTCCTTTTCGTTATTGGGCTATCTTTTATATTGACGCCTGCCATAATTTTTTTATTTGAATATCTGGAGGGTTTTTCAAGAAATCGCTCCGTTGATTCTGCTGCATTTTTAGCGAGCTTGCAAACCGCTTTACCACCCTTGAAGCGTTTAACCGTCTCATTGCTCATGATTTTATTCGGGGCCATTATTTTTTTAATCGGAAAGTTTCACGAAGACTGATTCACCTTACGATATCTATGCTTTGCAAATAAGCCCGGCAAATACGAGGGTCTCAGGTGTAAACCCTGAATTTTAGAGAAAGGATTGCTTATGCCAGATTTTTTTCTTAGATCAGCTGAAACTAAAGAATTTGAGGAAATTCGTTCTTGTAAAATAAAGGGCCAAATAAGCTATCTGGACAAAACCCGTGGCTTGTGGATTGAAATAGATCCTTCTTTAATAGGACAAAAGTACGGTCTGGGCGATAAAGATATCAGCGATCTTATATTATTTCCGAAATTCAAGAATACCGGTTTATTTCCCATTAGCGAATGGCCCTTTCATGTCTTAGTTTACAGAGCCTTAGACAATGATGTTTATGCCAAAAAAAAGATTGAAAACGACCAAGAGATCGAAATGATAGTTTGGGCTTCAATCTTCAAGAACAAAGAAAGCGCTGAGAATTATCAGTTGGTGTCATCAGCAGCAGACAAGGGAATTAGAAAATGGAGCAAGAAAATGAATAAAATATTTCTCACTCTCGTGATAATCGGGTCTATCGGAGGCGTGTTGATCAGCAGAGTACTTCAAACGGTCAATGTCACTTCACCACAAACGGTGACATTGGTTTTGCGTGCTTCGCAACCAGTTGCTAAAGGCCAGGCTGTTTTACGCTTAATGCCAGATATTGACAAAGGCGAGGATTCTGAAGAAGGGGAAACTGTGGGAAGCAATCCTAAGGTGGATGTGAAGTGCGGCAATAAGGAACTTTACCAAATAAAATTGACCGAGCAGCACAGCGAAACGGTTTGTGGAATCCAGGTAAGGCTTCTAAAGGCATACAAGGATGACGATGTGCCTGTTGCGGACGTAGAAGTAACTTGGTAATTCCTCTTTATTTTCAATCTCATTAGCCCGAATTTTCTCACTGGTTGTTCCAGTAAGAATTTCCGGAAATTTCCGTGTTTCCGGAGGCGTTACCCTCTGGGAGGGCTGCGAAAAGCCTGCTGGTAGTGCCACGCTGATTTAATTTAAATTTGCTTTCTCTCATTTAAAAACAATATCAGTTCTCCCAGGGAACAGGTAAAAAGTAGAAGTTAATTATTTCCTCACATTCTCCCATTCTCTGTTTGACAAAATCTCCATAGTTTTATACACTTAAAAGCTCGCAAGTAACCAAATTAACGACGTATATTACCTGATTTTAAGGAGTTATCATGATGACACAAGAACAGACCCTCACTTCTAATAAGACAGCGCTTCAATGGATTGACGAGATGGCCAAGCTCACACAGCCTGACCAAATTTACTTCTGCGATGGTTCGGAGCAGGAAAAAAAGGAACTCATCGGCCAATGCCTCAAAACAGGCGAGCTTGAAGAGCTGGATCAGAAAAAATTGCCGGGCTGTTACCATCATCGCTCCGATGTGAATGACGTTGCACGCACAGAACACCTTACGTTTATCTGCACTAAAAATAAAGAAGACGCCGGCCCTACCAATAATTGGATGGCGCCGCAAGAAGGTTACGAAAAATTATCCGGAATTTTCAAAGGTTCGATGAAAGGCCGCACGATGTATGTGGTGCCTTTTATCATGGGTCCCGCAGGTTCTCCTTTCAGCAAAGTCGGTATTGAGCTCACCGACAGCCTTTATGTCGCGCTCAGTATGGGCATCATGACGCGCATGGGCCAGGTGGCGTGGAAGCATCTTGGAAATTCTCCGGAATTTACACGCTGCCTTCATGGCAAAGCGGATATCAATATTGAACGCCGATTTATTTGCCATTTCCCGGAAGACAACACCATTTGGTCAGTCGGTTCCGCTTACGGCGGAAACGCGCTCCTCGGCAAAAAATGTTTAGCGCTTCGCATTGGTTCTTTCCTCGGAAAAACACAAGGCTGGATGGCTGAACACATGCTCATCACGGGCATTCAAAATCCAAAAGGCGAAATTCATTACATTGCAGCCGCTTTCCCCAGTCAGTGCGGAAAGACGAATCTCGCGATGATGATTGCGCCGGAAGAGCTTCGCAAACAAGGCTACAAAGTTTGGACCGTCGGTGATGACATCGCGTGGCTGAGCGTCGGTGAAGACGGCCGCCTCTGGGCGATTAATCCCGAAGCCGGATTTTTTGGTGTGGTACCGGGTACCAATTCAAAATCCAACCCGAACGCGCTTGAGACAATTCAAAAGAACACGGTTTATACCAACGTTCTCGTGAAAAAAGACAAGACCGTGTGGTGGGAAGGCAGCGATGAACCTGCTCCCGCCGAAGGTATTAATTGGAAAGGCGAGCAATGGACACCGGCTTCCAAAGAAAAAGCCGCGCATCCAAACAGCCGTTTTGCCGCTCCGGCTGCGCAGTGCCCGTGCATTTCGCCCGAATGGCAAAATCCGAAAGGCGTTCCTCTGAGCGCCATTATTTTCGGCGGCCGCAGAGCAAAAGTTGCACCGCTTGTGTATGAATCCAAGAACTGGAACCATGGAACTTATATTGGCGCCACGATGGCATCTGAAACAACGGCAGCCGCAACCTCCGCAGTCGGCGTGGTTCGCCGCGATCCGATGGCGATGCTTCCATTTATGGGTTATCACGTCGGTGATTACCTGCAGCACTGGATCAATATGGGCAAGAAGATTAAGAACGCGCCCAAGATTTTCCACGTGAACTGGTTCCGCGTCGATCAGAACGGAAAATTCCTGTGGCCGGGATTTGGTGAAAATCTCCGTGTCATTAATTGGATTTTGGAACGCTGCCAGGGAAAAGGCAAATCTGTTGAAACGCCGATCGGAAATGTGCCGACAGAAGATGCGCTCAATTTGGAAGGTTTAAATCTTTCTGCTGACGCATTGAAAGCGCTTCTCAAGGTAGACAAGGGCGAATGGGCGGAAGAGCTCAAAAGCCAGGTTGAGCACTTTGAGAAAATCGGAAGCCGTTTGCCGAAAGAAGTGCGCGACGAACACGCTGCAACTCAAAAGCGTTTTGGGTAATTGCTTGTGTCGTTCTGAGTATAGCGAAGAATTTAGATCCTACACTCCGTTCAGAATGACAAGAAATTAAGTTTCTTACCTAGATTTTACATATAAAAATTGATTATTTTGTTATTCTGTCAACGCTTCAAAGCTTGACGAAAAGGGAGAGCCTGTATGTTAAAGCCGAGATTTTGGATGTTGCTCGTTTTAACGTTGTCCGCTGCGGCGTCACGCCTGATTCCGCATCCGCCCAACTTTACGCCGGTTGTGGCGATGGCTTTATTCGGCGGCGCTCAGTTTAGCGACAAGCGTTCAGCGTTTTTAGTCACATTTGGAGCGCTTCTATTAAGTGATCTTGTGCTGGGTTTTCACAGTCAGGTCATCGCGACTTACGGCTGCCTGGCGCTCATTGTCGGTATTGGTTTTTGGCTCCGGCAGAAAAAGAGTGCGGGTAATATCGTGATTGCGGCGCTTGTGAGCTCAATTCTTTTCTTCGTTATTACGAATTTTGGTGTCTGGCTCATTGACACGCTGTACCCGAAAACATTAAGCGGCTTGATTGAATGTTTTGCCATGGCACTTCCGTTTTTTAGGAACACACTCTCTGGCGATATGCTGTTTACCGTGATTCTTTTTGGATTGTGTTGGACGTTTGAGCGCGTTAATCCCGCGCTGCGCGATTCCCGCATTGTCGCGATTCATTAAAAGGTTTCCAATGCGACCGAAGGTGTTTTATGCCGAAAATTGTTTCTCTGCTGTCGAGTGCCACCGAAATTGTCTGTGCGCTGGGTTTGCAGGATCAATTAATCGGCCGCTCGCATGAGTGTGATTTTCCTGAATCGGTTAAGAGATTACCCCAGTTAAGCAAGCCTAAGATTGACATTCACGCCAAGAGTTCCGAAATTGACCGTGCCGTAAAGGCGCTCGCGCATGACGCGCTTTCTATCTATGAAATTGACGCGCCAAAATTAAGATTACTCGCACCGGATTTTATTCTGACTCAGGATCAATGCGAAGTCTGCGCCGTCAGCCTCAAAGATGTCGAACGGGCTGTTTGTGAGATGGCCGGGCTGCCTGTTAGTGTTATTTCATTAAAGCCAAACTCGCTCACCGATGTGTTCTCGGATATTTTACAAATCGCGGAAGCGCTCGATATCCGGCAAAACGGCGAAAAACTGGTTCGTCACCTGGAACAGCGTATGTCGGATATCGCCGGGAAAGCGCATCAGATTTCAAGCCGTCCGCGCGCGGCGCTTTTAGAATGGATTGATCCTTTGATGGTATCCGGTAATTGGGTGCCGGAACTTGTGGAAGCAGCGGGTGCCGAGAATTTATTCGGCGAAGCCGGCAAACATTCACCATGGCTCGAATGGGAATCGCTCAAAGCAGCGGATCCGGATGTGATCGTCATTGTGCCGTGCGGCTTTGATCTTCGGCGGACCAAAACAGAGCTTTCACCGTTATTTGAAAAGCCGGGCTGGGCGGATTTGAAGGCAGTCCGTGAGAACAGGGTATATCTTGCAGATGGCAATCAATATTTTAACCGTCCGGGGCCGAGGCTTGTGGAATCGCTTGAAATCTTGGCTGAAATTTTTCATCCGGAATTTTTTAATTTTGGTCATCAGGAAAACGGTTGGCAGCAGCTGGACTTATCAAAACCGGCGCTTTTAAAATAATTATTAACAGGCACAGGTCGTGATGGCAAAGAAGAAAAAGAATAAGAAAAAAAAGAAAAAACACATCATCGGAATTGATTTGGGCGGCACCAAAATGCTCACGGCTCTTTTTGATGAACGGTTCCGGATTTTATCTTCTACCAAAATGAAGACCGAAGTGTCGAAGGGTGAGAAGCATTTCGTGAGCGGTATCGCGGAAAGTATCTGGCAGGTGATGGATGAATCTGAGGCGGATCTTAAAAGTTTGAAGGCGATCGGCATCGGCTGTCCGGGAATCATTGATGATCATGGTGTTGTAATAGAGTCTCCCAATATCCGGTTTCTGAAGCATTATCCGCTTGCGAAAAAAATATCAAAAATATTCAAAGTACCGGTTGTGCTTGAAAATGATGTCAACGCGGGCCTTTATGGGGAATTTGCGTTCGGTGCGGCGAAGGGCCATCGGCATGTGATCGGTATTTTCCCCGGAACAGGCATCGGCGGCGCGTTGATTTTGAACGGCGAACTTTACCGCGGATTTACAGGGGCTGCAGGCGAAATCGGGCACACGCTCGTGGATTCTATGGGCCCGATGTGCGGTTGTGGGCGGCGGGGATGTTTGGAAGCTCTGGCCGGACGGCTTGCCATTGCGTCCGAAGCAGCGCTTTTAGCGGCTAAGCAGCAGGCGCCTAAGCTTTTCAAAATGTCGGGGACCGATCTCAAGGATATTAAAAGCGGCGCTTTGAAACGCGCGATTGATGCCGGAGACCAAAAAGTTAAAGATTTAATGGTTTATAAATCAAGAATTCTCGGCATCGCGATGGCGAATGCAGTGAATGTGCTCAATCCCGAAATGGTGGTTTTGGGCGGCGGCTTGGTAGAAGCCATGTCGCGGATTATTGTGAATGAGTCGCGCGAGTCGATGAAGCAACACGCCATGCAGTCCATCGCGAAACACGTTAAAGTAGTTCCTGCACAGTTAAAAGATGACGCGATCATTTTAGGCGCCGCAAAACTTGCCTGGGATTCTTACATGAAAAAGAAGAAGGGTTAAGATGCCTGACTTAGTTCAAAAACAACCTGTGGCGGTTATTGATATTGGCACAAGTGCCATCCGAATGGCAGTTGCCGAAGTCGGAGCGAAGTCCGATATCCGTTATTTGGAAAATCTGCAGAAGCCCGTATCGTTCGGAAAAGATGTGTTTACCACCGGCAGAATCAGCAACAGTGTGATTCGCGACGGTATTGAAATTTTGAAGAATTTTAAAACCGTGATTGACGGCTACGGAATTAAAAATATTCATGCAATTGCCACAAGTGCGGTCAGGGAAGCCAGTAACCGTGATAATTTCATTGACCGTGTGTTTGTGCGGACCGGAATTGACGTTGAAGTGATTGAAGGCGCTGAGGAAAATCGCCTGGTGCTGATCGCGATTGAGCGTGCGCTTCAGGATAAATTTGATTTTGAGAAGAAAAATTGCCTCATTATCGAAGTGGGGTCCGGCAGCACAGAAATGATCATCCTCAATAAAGGAGTCGTAGAGCTGACCCGCACACTCTCGATCGGTTCCATCCGGCTGCCGGAGCAGGCAATTGCCGGAAAAACCGAACCGGAAATTATGCAGCGCGTTTTAAAACGCAGCGTTCACGGAATTGCGGTTTATGCAGGCCGGGAATACAATTTAGGCGAAATTGATACCATTGTGGCGCTGGGCGGTGACATGCGTTTTGCCGCAAAGCAGCTGATTGAAAAATCGCAAGATGATTTGGTGGTTATCGAGAACAAAGATTTCCAAAAGTTTGTTTCGCAAATTGCCAAACTTTCTCCCGAAGAAATTGTGGATAAATTTGGAATTTCTTACGCTGAAGCAGAAACGCTCTATCCGTCACTTCTTATTTATGCCAACTTTGCAAATGAAACGAAAGCTGAAAAGATTGTAGTGCCTGCCGCGAGCATCAGGGACGGCCTTTTGCTTGAGCTGTCGCAGATGCTTTCAGGATATAAACGGACTGATTTATCAAAACAGGTTATCAATTCGGCAAAACACTTAGGAAAAAAATATCAGTATGACGAACCTCACTCACTGCATGTGGCGAGCCTTGCAGTTAAATTATTTGATTTACTTAAAGAGGAGCACGGCTTGGGCGCGCGTGAGCGATTATTGCTTGAAGTTTCTACGATCCTGCACGATATCGGAATGTTCATCGCGGCAACGAGCCATCATAAACATTCAAGTTACTTAATTGATGCGGCCGAAATTTTTGGGCTCCGGAAAAGCGATAAAGACCTCGTGTCTAATGTTGTGCGGTATCACCGGCGCGCGGCACCTCAACCGGATCACGTCGCCTATATGTCGCTTGCCAAACAAGACCGTTCGATTGTTTCAAAACTTGCGGCTATTTTGCGGGTTGCGGATTCTCTGGATCGCAGCCATCAGCAGAAGATCCGTACGTTCGAGCTTGAAGAGAAGAAAGATTCCTATGTGTTATGGGTGCCTGAAGAAATTGGAGACGTGTCCTTGGAGCGCGACGGATTATTAAAAAAGGGCAGCATGTTCTCTGATATTTTCGGCAGGCCAATTCTTTTAAAGCAGGGATCAGCGCCAAAATCTTGAGCATAATCATGCCAATTTCTGAATTAAATAAAGATAATCAAGAGCGTTTGCTTAACCGAGAACTTTCGTGGCTTGAATTTAATAAACGGGTTCTGGCTGAGGCAATGGATTTGTCTAATCCTCTTCTGGAACGGCTTAAATTTACCGGCATTGTCAGCTCTAATTTTGACGAGTTTTTCATGGTGCGGATTTCGAGCCTGGAAGATGGGTCTGTGGAGTGCAGGCATGCTCGGGCTATGGCCCGCGAACTTATTAAAATGCAGAACAGCTATTTTCTTCAGACGCTTGTTCCTGAACTTGCGAAGGCAGGCATTGTCCGAGTAGAAAGACGCGCGCTGAATGAATTTCAGCTGAGTTATATCCGAAATTTTTTTCAAAAGGAACTGTTTCCGGTCCTGACGCCCATCGCATTCTCAGAGAATGAAAAAATTCCGACACTTGGAAATTTGGCCCTCTATTTGACGGTGATATTACAGAAGCCCGGCATTTCTAAAAAAGATTTTGCTGTCATTGAAATTCCTAAGAATTTTCCGCGCATGATCGCGCTGCCGCAAAGCACAGGCTTTTCTTTTGTGCTGTTGGAAGACGTGGTTTCGCTTTTCATGAGAGAACTTTTTACGGGTTATGAAATTGTTGATCAGGGATTAATGCGTCTTACGCGCGGCGCCGAATTTAACATTGATGAAGACAGGGACGACGATTTTGCTCAGGTGATGAGTGAGGCTTTGCGCGCCAGGCGGCGGGGCGAAATTATCCGCGTCGAAATTTCAGCATCTGAGACATTAACGCAATTTTTAAAAACGAAACTTGAACTTTCAGATGAGGTAATTGATCCGGTTGAAAGCTGGTTCGACTTGAAAGCTGTTTCCAATATAGCGTATCAACCCGGTTTTGATGAACTTAAACGCCCTGAATGGGGACCGCGTCAATCAATTGAATTCTCAAATGCAGATGATATCTGGGAGCTGATTAAGCAAAAGGATGTCTGCCTGCAGCATCCTTACGAATCATTTGATGCGTTTCTAAAGTTTATCAATGATGCGTCTACGGATCCCGATGTGCTGGCAATCAAGCAGACATTGTACCGGGCGGGAAAAGATTCTGCCGTGATGAGGGCGCTTGAACGTGCCGCGGAAAACGGAAAACAGGTGACCGCTCTTGTGGAGCTTAAAGCCCGGTTTGACGAAGAGCGGAACATTGAATGGGCCAAACGGCTTGAGATTGCAGGCGCTAATGTTCTTTACGGTGTCCGGGGCCTTAAGACACATGCGAAGGCATGTTTGGTGATCCGCCGCGAACCGGAAGGCATCAAGCGCTACGCGCATTTATCCACCGGGAATTATAATGAGAAAACAGCACGGCTTTATTCGGATATCGGATTTTTTACAAGCGACGAAGCAATTGCAGGCGATTTATCAGCCTTTTTCAATATGATCACCGGATTCTCAGAACCTGCCAGCTGGGCAAAGATAGATGTGGCGCCTTTTACTCTAAAACGGAAATTGCTTCGCCTCATTACGCGGGAATCCATGCGGTCGAGCGCTGAAAAGCCTGGCTTGATCATGGCAAAACTGAATTCGCTCGTGGATCCAATCGTGATTGAGGCATTATATCGAGCGTCTAAAGCGGGTGTGCGCATTAAGCTTAACGTGCGCGGGATTTGCTGTTTAAAACCGGGTGTGCCCGGTCTAAGTGACCGGATTGAAGTCACGAGCTTGGTGGATATGTTTCTCGAACATTCTCGGATTTTTTATTTTCAAAACGGGGGAGATGAAGAAGTGTATTTATCGAGCGCCGATTGGATGCCGCGCAATTTGGATCGCAGGGTTGAGGTCATGTTTCCTATTGAAAGCAAAGAAATTAAAAAAGAAATGATTCAGCTTCTCGATATTTATTTCAGAGATAACGTAAAATCATGGAAGCTTGGCCCTGACGGCAGTTATCAAAAACTAGAATCCGATCCTAAGAAAAGATTCCGCGCGCAGGAATTTCTATGTAAGCGCATTTTAGAGCGTGAAGAAGCATCTCTTAAATCTCCGCCGCGTGAATTAAAGCCCCAAAAGCCAAAATCCTAAGTCAGCACACCTTTGTTAGAGCGTGAATTTTGCTCTCTTTTGCTGTACAGTAGTGCAGTGATAGGTGTTTCAGCCCGGCTCTTCATGTTTTACAAGAAGAAAGTGCGGCAGGTACCATGTGCTCATTAAATTCTTGATCGGCCTTCTGCTTGTGGTGGTAGGCGGCAATCTTATATTTGCCGTCCTATTCTGCATTGTTCTTGCTAAAATGGTGACGGCCGATGCGCGGGCAACTGTTACTTGGCGGGAACTTTGCAGTTCCTGCAGTGAGCGTTTGAATATTGTATCCGGCTTATTGGTGCTTTTTGAGCCTTATGTAACCTCAAAAGAAGATGAAGCGCTCTTGCGCGAGGCAAGGGAAGCGCAAAGCACTGTTACCCAATTGAGCATTACGCCTGAGAATTATCTAGAGCCAAAAAAATCTGAGAAATTTCAAATAGGCCAAGAGCAGTTCGGAGTTATAATTACTCGTCTGGTTCGGGCGATGGATACCTATCCTTATTTGTTAAAAAAACATGACTATACAACAGCCCGTTCAACTTTGGATGCCTGCGAAGAGAGATTGCAGGGAAAATGCCGCAGCCACAATCATACGGCGCAAACCTGTAATAAATTAAAAAATGGATTTCCAGGGCCTCTGGTGGCAACCATGATGCGATTTTCAGGGAAGGCAGTTTTGAACAAAGAATTTACCAAAGCAAGAGAAAAGTTTACGTCTACGCCCATTACCTCCGATGATAAGCCGGAAGAAGGCAATAAGCCCAAATAAACTATATAAAATAAGGAAAATGTATGAAGCGAGAAAATATTTCAACCGGTTCCAAGTGGGAACCTATTATTGGTTATTCGCGCGCAGTTAAAGTTGGAAATTATATTCATGTTTCGGGTACAACCGCAACAGGCCCGGACGGATTAATCGGAAAGGGCGATCTGTACGCGCAAACGGTGCAGGCGCTTAAGAATGTTGAAGCCGCGCTTACAAAAGCGGGCGCTAAAATGAGCGATGTTGTCCGGACGCGCATTTTTATGACGCATATTGCCGAATGGGAGAAGTGCGGTAAGGCGCACGGCGAATTTTTTGGCTCGATCCGCCCGGCCACGACTATGGTTCAGGTTGCCAAATTGATTGATCCGGACATGTTGGTTGAAATTGAAGCCGAAGCATTTATCGGGTAATCATGAAACTCGCCAATCCTTTAATTGTTCTCGATGTTGAATCCACAGGCGTGTGGGTTGAAAGAGATAAAATTATTGAAATCGCATTGATCAAATATTTACCGGATGGAAAGAAGGAAGTGTTCCATAAAAAAATAAATCCCGGCATGCCGATTCCTCCGGTTGTGACTGAACTGACCGGAATTTCAGATCAGGATGTTGCCGGCGCTCCTGCTTTTAAAGAAATTGCCAGAGAAATTCTCGGGTTCTTGGGATCTTGTGATCTGGGCGGCTTTAATATTGAACGTTTCGATCTGCCGCTCCTGGAACGCGAATTTCTGGAGGCTGGCATCCGGTTTGAATGGAGTTCAAGAAAAATTTATGATGCGCAAAAAGTATATCACCTGAACGAAAAAAGAGACCTTGCGGCCGCTTTTCAATTTTATTGCGGAAAAGAATTAACCGGTGCTCATTCCGCTTTGGTCGACAGTGAGGCGACTTATGAAATTCTCGATAAACAGGTAAGTAAATACGGAGCGGGCGCAAGCGACCTTTCAGTGTTAGACATATTTGAATATAAATCGCACGCAGAAAATTACGATGAGGACGGCAAGTTTTGCTGGTGGAACGGAAAATTATACCCAACTTTTGGAAAATACCGCCGAAAGTATTCACTGGATGAAATTGTTAAAAAAGACACGGACTATGTTAACTGGATTTTAAAATCAGATTTTAAGGATGATGTGAAATCGCTTGTGCGCCTAGCTTTAAAAGGCGAATATCCTCAAAAGATTTCTAATTTATAAAATAGCCAAGTAATTACCACAATACGGTATTCTCCTGAGAGCTTTATTCATATAAAACTAACCCATGATCGAACCAGATTGCGAGTTTGAGTGTCCATATTGCGGCGAAATCAACAACGTACGTCTCGATGTGACGGGCGGTAGCAGGCAGGCGTTTATTCAGGACTGCGCGGTCTGTTGTCAGCCGATTAACATTACCGCGCAATTTGAAAATGAAGAACTCATCGAATTATCTGTTGAGCGGCAGGATTGAATGTCATGGCGCATTGCGTTGATGTCTGTATTGTAGGCGCTGGACCGGCAGGCATGGTGCTTGGATTACTGCTTGCCAAGCAGGGTGTTTCGGTTTTGGTTCTGGAACATCATCCTGATTTTGACCGTGAATACCGCGGCGAAGTTTTAATGCCTCGTTTTACACAAATGACCCGCCAGATCGGCCTTTTTGATCATATTCAGAAATATCCGCATCTGAAATTAACAGAGCTCGAGGGATTTTATCGAGACAAGCTTCTTTTAAGTATTGATTTCAAGGAAATCGCACCAGAGGCACCTTTCGCGATTTGGATGCCGCAGCCGATTTTATTGAATGCACTCTTTGATCAGGCAAAACAATATCCAAGTTTTGATCTTTGGTTTGACGCGCGAGCAACCGGCCTTCTACGCAATGGCAAAGTAACCACTGGCGTGAGCGTCGAAAGGAAGCATGAAAAAATATTGGTACACGCGAAAGTAACAGTGGGCGCTGATGGCCGTTTTTCGATTGTTCGTCGTGAAGGGCATTTTGATTTGATTGATGAGGATCATAAATTTGACCTGATTTGGTTTACCATTCCAAAACCCGCCGGATATGATAATAAAGTCCGCTTTTTCTTTTCATCGGTAAGTAATTTTCTGATTTTACCCAAATATCCTGACCTGATACAGTGCGGGCTTGTGACGTCCAAAGGCGGATACTCTGAATATCAGAAAAAGGGAATTGACTCGCTGCGTGATGTTCTTCTGAAATCACATCCGTTTTTTCATGATTTTGCGAGATCACTCAAAAATTTCTCTCCGTTCAATGTCTTGCAGGCAAAAATTGAGTTAGTGCGGAAATGGGTATCGGACGGCTTGGTTTTAGTGGGGGATAGCGCACACACCTGTTCTCCTGCGGGAGCGATTGGTGTTTCAGTTGCGGTGGGGTCTGCGATTATAGCCGCGGATATTATCAGGGAAGCCATTTTAAGCGGCGATGTTTCAGAAAAGACTCTCGGCAAGATCCAGAAACTCCGTGAAAAAGAAGTAAAGCATATTCAACGGCTTCAAAAAAGATTTACGCAGGTGTTGTTTCCGTCTTCAGGTTGGATGCGTTTCGCAAGACCCGGCCTTCTTTGGCTTGCAGCAAGATCAGGTTTGGTTCGCAGAATTCAGCGTGACATGCTCGCGATGCATGAACCGCTCCCGGTTGGTTCTGTGGTTAAGCTTTAAACTATGAAAGCGAAAACAGTTTAGGGCAGCTCCGCGCTCTGCCTTCAGCTGTCCTGGGACGGTATTCGACTTCAATTATTAATTATTTTCTGGGGAGCAGGCGAATGGCCGTTGCGACTTTTGAGATTTTGGCAGGGCGCAGGCCGGATGTGCGGGTAAGCGTCTCGGTAAAACGTTTAAATTCAGGAAGTTTTCCGCTTAAGAATTCTAATTCAATTTCTTTCATCGAAACTGATTTTTTTCCGCGAAGAATTTTCACCAGATCAAAGCAAGCCTCTGCTTTGGTGGTGCCGGAAATCTTTATCCTTCTGACCGTTCGTTGATTTTGGATGGTGAATAACGCATTAACGTGTTCATCTTTCAAAGATTTTCTCAGGAGTTTTGTCCATACGTGATGAATCGCTTTGACCGGAGAATTAAAATCAGGAAGAGAGACGGTTTTCTCACGGCGTTTTGCGAGGCCCTGCTGAAGCGAAGACGTGTGTTTTTGCGTAAGTTCCCACTTACGATTAGCCAGGCGGATCCTTGTTTTTATGCCCGATTTTGCGAAAATGCCGCTTGCGCTGTCGAGATAGGTATCCAAGATTGAAATTTTTCTTGGCGCGCCGATTTTAGCGCCAAGCTGCCTGGCGTGACGGAGGAAAACAGAGAATTCCTTCGGCGATTTTACCGTCCATTTAAATTCAATTTCATGCTTATGTTTGCTTGCCATGTCAGTCGTTCGCTTTGTATAATGACAGCATGTTATCACACAAACTTAAAGGTTAAAGTTCAAAGTTAAAAACTAACCGCCTCTAATTTTGAATTTTTAACTTTAAATTTTAAGCTTAATCCATGAATCTATATTTATTACGGCACGGAAAAGCAGAAGAGAAAAACTTACACCGTTATTCGAGCGATGAAGAGCGCCCGCTTACGAACGAAGGTGTCAAGGGCATGAAGGCTGCCGCAAAAGGCATGAAGGCTCTTAAGCTTTCATTTGATTTAATTCTTTCAAGCCCCTATGTCCGCGCCCGTGAAACCGCTGAAATTGTGGCGGAGGAATTAAAGCTGAAGAAACAGCTTCAATTTACCAACCTGCTCAAAGTTGAGGCAGAAGCCGGCAAGCTGATTCGCGAGCTTGAACGTTATCATTCTGATCTGAACGATATATTACTGGTCGGTCATGAGCCGTTTATGAGCAGTTTGGCCGCGAGATTAATTTCTGGAAAACAATTCGTCTCAATTGAGTTTAAAAAGGGAAGTTTGGCAAAATTACATACCGAAATGCTGATGGATGATAGCTGCGCTGCGCTTGAATGGCTTGTAACGCCCAAGCAATTAATCAAGCTTGGAGAGATATGAGATTTTGTTAAGCGGATTCCCGTTTTAGCCGAAACATAACCAGGATTTCTGAAAATTATGAAACTAAATTTTTTGTTCGCATTAATACTCGCATTTGTAGTGAGTCAAACGTCATTTGCCCAGGAAGAAAATCTGCCGCCACTTCCAAAAGGCCCGATGCTTTTAACCAGCACTACGCCGGCGATGATGTCGGCGGATTATTGGATTAACAAACTCCCCAATCCTGATAAAGTCCTTAAAACTCCTGAACAGCTTGAGAAATTTAATGATGAAATCCGCCTGATGATTCCTGATCAGGTCGATACGCTCAAATGGATGGCGCCTCGCGGCTCGCAAATCCGGAAGCTTTTAGAGGATGAATACAAGACGGTTTCGAATCGAAAATTATTTGACACGAGTGACAAGTATATTTTGAAAAGTTATTTTGATGAAAATATAAAACCCAATATTCAATCTGACAAAGTGCCGGATAAGATTAGTTTAAAATGGGGCGCCGCTACGAGAGCAACCTCGGTCCGCGCGCTGCCCTCCATGGTGAAAATGTTAGAAGAAAAGGGAGATGTCGAGTTTGATATGCTGCAGTTTACCTTAATCAAACTTTGGCATCCTGTTGCGATTATGCATACTTCCGCGGATGGTAAATGGTATTACATGCAGACCGGTTATGTGCGCGGATGGGTGCAATCTAAGGACATCGCGCTTTTTGAAAGCCGTGACGCACTTCGCGAGAAAGTTAAATCAAAATCATTTATTTCTGTGACCGGAGAAAGCGTTTCGGTTTACCGTGACCCGGGATTTCAGACACGAATTCAAAGAGTCAGTATGGGGACTGTGATTCCGCTGGCCGATAAGTCTGCGGCGGGCTATGTTGTTTGGATGCCCATTCGCGGCGAAGGCGGGAAGGTTGTTTTGAAAAAACATTACATCAAGCCCGGCGCTGACGTGAGTGTTGGTTTTTTGCCGTTTACACAGCGCAATATTTTAAAGCAAGCATTTAAACTTTTGGGTGTGCGCTATGGCTGGGGCGGCCAATATAACGGGCGCGACTGCTCAGGCTTTACGTTTGATGTATTCAGAAGTATGGGGATGGACCTTCCGCGCGATTCCCATCAACAAGTGCAGGTCGGGACACAGCTCGGGCATTTTAAACCCTACGAAGATATGGAATTGAGGGCTCAATCGTTAAAAACGCGCGCGGTGCCCGGCATTACGCTTCTTAAAATGCCCAAGCACATGATGCTTTATTTGGGCGAAGAAAATGATCATTTTTATATCATTCATTCCACCTGGGCTGAACGCATCGGGCAAGATCCGATTAAAGACGAAAAGCGCCGCATCAATCAGGTTGTTGTGACCGACACGGGTCTGAATGGCAATTCTTACCTCGGCTCTCTTTTTGACCGCACGATCGGTATCAATAAGTTTGACTGATCAACTCATCAATTACTACAGTTTCATTCCGATTGTTTATTACCTTTCAAAACGATAAAATAACATCACGACCATGAGCAAAACAGACGCTAAGAAGAAAATCGAGAAGCTCCGCGAAGAGCTCGAACTCCATAATTACAAATACTATATAGAAGCGAAGCCTGTCATTTCGGATCAGGCGTATGACCGCCTGATGCGTGAGCTGATTGATCTTGAAACCGAGTTTCCAGATCTTTTGACTGAAGATTCGCCGTCTCAACGGGTGGGCGGTGCACCGCTTAAGGAATTCAAAACTGTTGAACATAAAATCCCGATGCTCAGCATGGACAATACTTATTCTTATGATGAACTGCGTGAATTTGATGAACGTGTGAAGAAAGGCCTTCAGCGAAAAGATGTCGAATATTTTGTGGAAGAGAAAATAGACGGCGTTTCGATTTCGTTGACCTACAAAGACGGTATTTTTATTTTAGGTGCTACGCGCGGCGACGGGCGTTTCGGTGATAATGTGACGGAAAACCTGAAAACCATCCGGTCGATTCCGCTCAAATTAAAAGGAAATGCGCCAAAACTTCTGGAAGTGCGCGGCGAAATCTATATGCCGCACAAGAGTTTTGAGCAAATCAACCGTGAAAAAGAAAAAGCAGGAGAAGAGTTATTTGCCAATCCTCGCAACGCCTGCGCGGGAACCTTAAAACTTCTGGATCCCAAACTGGTCGCCAAACGAAACTTGGATATTTTTTGTCACGGCATCGGTCAGATTCAGGGTGTTTCCAAAAAATCGCAAAGTGACTACTTCGAATTTTTTAAAAGTCTGGGATTTAAAACCATTCAGCATGCGCTGGTCGCGAAGTCAATCGATGAGGTGATTGAGTTTGCCGGAAAATTTGAATCTAAACGCGACAGCCTGGATTACGATATTGACGGTTTGGTGGTGAAAGTGAACGTCATCGAGGATCAAAAAACGCTCGGCTTTACGGCCAAATCACCGCGCTGGATGATTGCCTACAAATATCCGGCGGAACAGGTGCAAACAAAATTGGAAAATATTGAAATCAGCATCGGAAGGACAGGCGTCTTGACGCCCGTTGCGATCTTAAAACCGGTGCAACTCTCGGGTACCACGGTCTCGCGCGCAAGCCTTCATAATCAGGATGAAATTGAGCGGCTGGATATTCGTATCGGCGATATCGTAACGGTTCAAAAGAGCGGTGAAATTATTCCAAAGGTGATCGGTGTTGCAAAGAATAAACGCAAAGGTTCGCTCAAGAAATTTAAGTATCCCAAAAAATGCCCAGCCTGTGGCTCAAAAGTTGAAAAAATAGAAGGCGAGGTTGCTATTCGTTGTGTGAATTTAGGATGCTCCGCGCAGCTGAAGGGCCGCATCAAGCATTATGCAATGCGTGACGCGATGGATATTGAGGGCCTTGGCGAAGCTTTGATTGAGCAGCTCGTAAATACCAACATGATTCAGGATTTATCAGACCTCTATCATTTAAATTTTGAAAAAGTAGCCGAACTCGAACGTATGGCTGAAAAATCCGCGAAGAATTTATTTTCCGCAATTGAAGAAAGTAAGTCGAGGCCGCTTGCGAAACTTATATTTGGGCTTGGCATTGCCGACGTCGGTGAACGCTCCGCTGAAATTTTGGCGGATCGTTTTAAGTCGCTTGAGCGGATCATGGAAGCAACCGAAGAGGAGCTTTGTGCGATCCGTGAAATCGGGACAGTGACAGCAAAGTCAATTACGGATTTTTTTCAACAAAAAGGCACGCGCGAGATTATCCGTAAGTTGCGTGATGCAGATGTAAAATTCAATATTGTCGAAACTCGCCCTACCGGAACACCGTTTAGCGGAAAATCGTTTGTCATTACAGGGACACTTGAGAAGTATTCAAGGTCTGAAGCCGAAGTTTTGATCAAGCAGCTTGGCGGCATTGCGGGAAACAGCGTGACGAAGAAGACGGATTTTCTGGTGGTGGGTGCCGAGCCGGGTTCTAAGCTTAAGAAAGCGGCTGAGTTCGGTGTTAAAATCTTAAATGAAGCTGAATTCTCAAAATTACTCAAAAATTCGCAGTAGGCAGTCATCTGAATGTCATCCCCGCGCGCTTTAAGCGGGGGTCTGAATAATAGATTCCCGCTTTCGCGGGAATGACAGTTAAGTGTCTTGCAATGATGAGGTCTCTTATGCTTGAAGACGAAGTGCGGCTTTTTGTCGACTATCTCTCTGTAGAGCGCGGGCTTGCGGAAAATAGCATCTTAGCGTACTCGCGTGATCTGAAAAAATACTGCGTATTTCTAAAGAAGCAAAAAATTTTGAATTTTAATCAAGTCACCCGCGACCACATTACCAAATTTTTGTTTGCAGAAAAAGGCGCGGGGATTCAAGCCGCGTCCATTGCGCGTTTCTTGGTCTCAGTTAAAGTGCTTCACCGGTTCTTGGCACGCGAAAAGCGGCTTAAACAGGATGTTACCGATGTTTTGACGCTGCCGAAACTCTGGAAACGCCTCCCGGCTTATCTTACCCAAAAAGAAATGGACGCAATTTTAAAGTCACCTAATTTACGGACAAACGAAGGCCTTCGCGATAAAGCGATCCTGGAGCTTTTGTACAGTTCAGGTGTCCGGGTATCAGAACTTGCGAATCTGAAGCGTCAGGATATTAATTTAGAATCCGGATTTCTCAAATGCCTCGGCAAGGGCGGCAAAGAGCGCGTGGTACCGCTTGGCGGCAAAGCAAAGGAAGCCATCGAACATTATTTAAAAGGTGCTGAAGGTGCACGCGCAAGCGGAAACGAACCGCTTTTTATTGGCAAGAATCAAAAAGAGAAGATGACGCGCCAGGCAATCTGGATGCTTGTCAAGCGTTATGCGAAACTCGCCAGGATTTCTAAAAAAATCACCCCGCACACTTTCCGGCATTCTTTCGCAACACATTTATTAGAAGGCGGTGCGGATTTGCGTGTGGTGCAGGAGCTTTTGGGCCATTCAGATATCTCAACCACACAAATCTATACCCATGTTTCGAAAGATCGTTTAAAATCAGTGCATCATCAATTCCATCCCCGAGCGTGAAAGGAGAACGGTATGAAAAGAACGATTCTTGCCGCATTAATTATTTTAATACTCATAAGCCCAAGTTTGCTGTTTGCCGAAGAAATGGGGCCATCCTCAAAAGAAACTCTGATTGCACAAGAAAGCTCTGATGCTAAGCGAGCGTTGTATGAGGTTCAGCGCGATTTGCAAATCTTGAACCGGCGTTTAGACAGGCTTGACGACAAACTTAATCGAATTGATCGGGATGTGAAAGATTTGAAGATACGGTAATTTTTACGGTTAATTTTTCTCCTAAAACCACAAGTTGAGCGATTTTAATTGACGCCATCCACTACATCTAGTATATTACTGTCGCTTCAGTTCTCAGATTAACTTACCAGAAGATATTGTGATATAAGGAGTTATGAAAAACCAATAGGTTCTCCTTTCTTCTGTTCTGGTTTTTAGGTATTGTTTTTGATTTTTAAACGGGATTAAAATCAAGCGTCATTGCTTGCATGACGGCGCTATCGTCTAGGCCGGCCTAGGACGTTAGATTCTCATTCTAAAGACACGAGTTCAAATCTCGTTAGCGCTACGGCTTCATTATTAACAAAGGGAGAGAGTTATGAGATTTCGAGTTACTTTGACAGCGGGTCTTTATGCAATTTTATTTTTGGCTCATCCTGCCTTTGCTGATGACATTGCCATGGATGAAGCTCGGGAAATTACCGCACATGCTGATTTTATTAATACGGCAGGCGAAAAAGTTGGAAAAGCACTTTTGAGCGAAGATGCCGACGGTGTTATTATTTCAATCGAAGCGTCTAATCTCCCGGCAGGCATGCACGGTTTTCATATTCATGCAGTCGGAAAATGTGAGGTTCCCGATTTCACATCTGCAGGTTCTCACTTTAATCCAACCGGCAAACAGCACGGTGTCAACAATCCGGAAGGGCATCACGCAGGCGATTTATCGAATTTGACCGTTGAAGCAGATGGTACGGTTGATACAGAAATTTCTGTTTCCGGTGTTACTCTGAATGAAGGTGAAACTTCACTGTTTCATCCCGATGGAACAGCTCTCATCATTCACGAAAATGCGGATGATGAAGTGACAGATCCTATCGGTAATGCCGGTGCGCGGATTGCGTGCGCCGTTATTGAAAAAGATTAATCGATTTTATTATGCTCATAAGGGCGTACTGCAATACGCCCTTACACACATACAATTTCGTTTTCATTTATGATTGAACGCTACACACGTCCTGCGATGGGACAAATTTGGAGCGAACAAAATAAGCTCCAAAAATGGCTTGAAGTTGAGTTAGCGGCTTTGGACGCGCTCGCGTCGTACGGTTATATCCCTAAAAATATCCCGCCCCAGGTTAAAAAGCGCGCGAAGTTCAATGTAAAGCGTATCCAGGAAATTGAAGCGGTCGTCCAGCACGATGTGATTGCATTTCTGACCAATCTTGCTGAAAATGTCGGCCCGGCAGGGCGCTACGTTCACTTTGGTTTAACTTCCTCGGATATTCTCGATACGGCACTGGCACTTCAAATAAAAGATGCTTCCAATATTTTGCTTGAAGATTTAAAGCGCCTTCTGGTGTCGCTAAAGAAAAAAGCGCGTGAACATAAATTTACCATCATGGTCGGCAGAAGCCACGGCATTCATGCTGAACCTGTGACGTTCGGACTCAAAATGGCGCTTTTTTATGCTGAGTTTGAACGCAACTTAGAACGCTTTGAGCGCGCGGCGGACAATGTGGCGTTCGGAAAAATTTCCGGCGCCGTTGGCACTTTCGCCAATGTTCCGCCGAAAGTTGAAACCTTTGTCTGTAAAAAGGTGGGTTTGAAGGCGGATCCTATTTCTACGCAAGTTGTCCAGCGCGACCGTCATGCAGAGTATCTGACCACCATCGCGCTCATCGGTGCATCACTTGAAAAATTAGCGACCGAAATCAGGCATTTGCAGAAAACCGAAGTCAGGGAAGTTGAAGAAGCGTTTGCAAAAGGCCAAAAAGGATCTTCCGCGATGCCCCACAAACGAAATCCAATTACGTGTGAACGGATTGCGGGCCTGGCGCGGATTTTACGCGGAAATGCACATGCGGCGATCGAAAATATCGCTTTGTGGCATGAGCGTGACATCACGCATTCATCAGTCGAACGCGTGATTTTTCCGGATAGCACCATTCTCTTGGATTACATGCTGAGTCTCGCGATCCGCGTGGTTGATGGCCTCGCGGTTTATCCGGAAAACATGAAAGCAACTTTGGAGCATAGCCGCGGCATGGTATTTTCACAAGGGCTTTTGCTCCGTTTGATCGAAAAAGGTTCTACGCGTGAAATCGCCTATAAAATTATTCAGGATTGCGCCAAAGAGGTCTGGGAAAACAAGCGCGCCAACATGAAAGATATCGCGAAGCGTGATGTGCGAGTGAAAAAGTTCTTGAGTGATAAAGAAATCGACGCTGTTTTTAATTATAACTATCACACCAAACATGTGAATGATATTTTTAAACGGGTAGGACTTTAATATGGAGAAAACAATGATGACCACTGACAAAAGCATTCCCGTCAAAGAAACAAAACTCCCGCTTCCTTTGATTGCGCGCGGTAAAGTACGCGACATTTACTCGGTTGGAGAAAAGCAGCTTCTATTGATTACGACAGACCGCTTGAGCGCGTTTGATGTCGTGCTGCCGAATCCGATTCCGTTTAAAGGCCAGGTCCTCAATCAGATCTCGCGTTTCTGGTTTGATTATTTCAAGGATCTCGTTCCCAATCATTTGGATGTTTGCTACAAAGAAGTGCTTCCAAAAGATATTCTCGAAAAGCACGGCGCAGAACTAAAAGGCCGCACGATGCTCGTGAAGCGGGCGAAGCCGCTTGCAATCGAATGTGTGGTACGTGGGTACGTAACAGGTTCAGGCTGGAAAGATTATCAAAAGACCGGACAAATTTGCGGCCACACACTTCCAAAAAACCTCAAACAATGCGCGAAGCTTGAAGAACCTATTTTCACGCCGGCTACGAAGGCAACCGTCGGCCATGACGAGAATATTGATTTTAAACAAGCTGCCAGTATTGTCGGAAAAGAAATCGCCGAAAAAGCGCGCGATCTTTCAATACAGATTTATTTGAAGGGCCGTGAATACGCCGCGACTAAAGGCATTCTCATCGCCGATACAAAATTTGAATTTGGTATTTTGGACGGTAAGCTGATTTTAATAGACGAAGTTCTAACGCCTGACAGTTCGCGCTTTTGGCCGAAGGATAATTACGAAGAAGGGCGCGATCAGTCCAGTTTTGATAAGCAAATTGTCCGTAATTATCTTCTCGACATAAAATGGAATCAAAAACCGCCGGCACCCACGCTTCCAAATGACATTGTGGAAAAAACCAGTGAAGCATACCGCGATGTTTATAAGCGTTTAACCGGAAAATCACTTTCATAAACACAGGATCAACATGGCGACCGCAGTGATGAAAAAGAAAAAAGCTGACCAATCAGGCAAGGGTTCGGGAAAGTTGTTTGAAGCAAAAGTTTATGTGACTTTGAAAAAATCGGTCCTTGATCCGCAAGGGAAAGTGATTTTACATTCGCTTCACTCGCTTAACTTTAAACAAGTTGGTGCCGTGCGTGTCGGAAAATATTTTGAAGTAAGAATTCAGGCTAAAGACCTGGCGGAAGCGAAATCGCATGTTGCGACGATGTGCGATCAGCTTTTGGCCAATACGGTGATTGAGCAATACACATTCGATATCGGAGAAGTTAAAAAGTGATCAAAGCTGGCGTTATTGTATTTCCCGGTTCTAATTGTGACAAGGATTGTGAATACGCATTGAAAGAAGTCGCCGGCGCGCGCGTGCAGTTCGTATGGCACAAAGAGACGTCGCTCCCCAAATTGGATCTGGTGGTATTGCCGGGCGGGTTCAGTTACGGAGATTATTTGAGAACCGGCGCGATTGCGCGGTTTTCGCCTGTGTTCAGTGCGATCAAAAAGCACGTTTCCGAAAAACGCGGCGTGATCGGAATCTGCAACGGATTTCAGATGCTGCTAGAAGCCGGTTTGCTGCCGGGTGCCATGCTTCGCAATCGCTCGCTTCAATTTATTTGTAAAAACATCTTCATCCGGACCGAAAATCCGAAAACCATGTTCACGAATCACCTGAAAAAGAACCAGCTTCTCAATATTCCGATCGCGCACGGAGAGGGCAATTATTACTGCGATCCCGAAACGCTTAAAAGTTTGCAGGGCAACAATCAAATTATTTTTCGCTACGCTTCCGAGTCCGGGCAGGTGAATGACGCCTCAAATCCGAATGGTTCAATTGATTCAATCGCGGGAATTATGAATGAAACGGGCAACGTGATGGGCATGATGCCGCATCCGGAGCGCGCAAGCGAAGACATTTTGGGTTCGCACGACGGATTTGGAATTTGGAAAAGTATTTTAACCTCTCTCAATTAATATGAAAGTACTCGACGCTTCTGAAATAACCGATGATGTGATCAAGGCTCACGGCCTGACGCAAGGCGAGTACGCGCGTATCTGCGATATCCTGGGCCGCAAACCCAACATTACAGAACTCGGTATTTTCTCCGCCATGTGGAGCGAGCATTGTTCCTACAAAAATTCACGGCCGGTTCTCAAATTATTTCCGACAGAAGGTAAAAACCTGCTCGTAAAAGCCGGCGAAGAAAACGCAGGCTGCGTGGATATCGGCGATGGCATGGCCATCGTGTTTAAAATTGAAAGCCATAATCACCCTTCAGCCGTGGAGCCGTTTCAGGGCGCTGCGACGGGTGTCGGCGGCATCATCCGCGATATTTTCACGATGGGCGCTTACCCGATCATGCTGATGAATTCACTTCGCTTCGGCAGTTTGGATGAGGAGCGCAACAAGCACTTGCTTCGCGGTGTGGTGGCGGGAGTTGCGCATTACGGAAATTGCATCGGTATTCCGACTGTCGGCGGCGAAATTTATTTTGATGATTTTTATGAAGGCAATCCGCTCGTGAATGTGTTCTGCCTCGGCGTGATTGAAAAGTCAGCGCTCACGAAAGGTGCCGCTTCCGGTGTCGGCAATTCCGTATTTTATGTTGGAGCAGCCACGGGGCGCGATGGATTGGGCGGCGCGTCATTTGCTTCACGTGAACTCACAGAAGAATCAATGGAAGACCGGCCGGCGGTTCAGGTCGGCGATCCGTTCATGGAAAAACTCTTGCTTGAAGCTTGTTTGGAACTTGTGAAATCAGGAGCACTTGTCGGTATGCAGGACATGGGCGCCGCGGGCCTGACGTGTTCGGTTTGTGAAACGGCTTCGCGCGGGAATGCGGGAATTGCGGTCGATCTTGCCGATGTCCCGCGCCGTGAAGAGGGGATGGTGCCGTATGAGCTCATGATTTCTGAATCACAAGAACGGATGCTCGTTATCGCAAAAAAAGGAAAAGAACAGGTGGTTCAGGATATTCTTGAAAAGTGGGACCTGCACGCCGAAAAAATCGGTGAAGTGGCGACCGGCTCCATGATGAAGATTTACGATAATGGAAAACTTGCGGCCGAGATTCCTGTAAAGGCTCTAACGGATGACGCGCCCCTGTACAGCCGAGAGATGAAACGTCCGGATTATTTGGATGAAGCACAGAAACTTGATTTGAATGACATTAAGATCCCAAAGAATTTTAATCAAACGCTTTTAAAATTATTAGATTCACCGTCAATCGCGTCTAAAAAATGGATTTTTCAGCAATATGATCATATGGTTCAGACAAATACTGTTTTTCTGCCGGGCCACGATGCCGCGCTTGTCCGCGTGAAGGGAACCGACAAAGCAATCGCAGTTTCAACCGACTGCAACGGCCTCTATGTTTATCTTGATCCGTTTGAAGGCGGAAAACTTGCGGTTTACGAATCAGCTCGTAACGTTTACTGTTCCGGTGCTAAGCCGCTCGCCATTTCAAATTGCCTCAATTTTGGCAATCCGATGAAGCCCGAGATTTTCTGGCAATTCCGTAAAGCGGTGGAAGGAATGTCGGAAGCCTGCCGCGCGCTTGAAACACCGGTAACCGGTGGAAACGTGAGCTTTTATAACGAAAGCCCGAAGGGCGCCATTTATCCGACACCGACCGTGAGCATGGTCGGGCTTTTGGATGACATTGAATGCCGGATCCCGTCATTTTTCCAGCAAGCGGGCGACAGCATTTATCTTTTGGGTGAAACCAAAGAAGAGTTGGGCGGCTCACAGTATTTACTTCAAATTCATAATTTACGAAAAGGCCTTCCGCCTGAAATTTCTTTTGAAAAAGAAAAGGCGCTTTGTGGTTTGATGCTTGAGCTAAGCAAGGGAAAAATTCTGAGTTCGGCACATGATCTTTCCGATGGCGGATTCGCGATTGCGCTTGCTGAATGTTTACTTGGAACCATTGATCATCCGTTCGGGGTCAAAATCACCAATTTGAATTGGGCTGAAGGGATTCGCGAAGATGCCGCACTTTTTGGTGAAACACAAACACGCGCGATTGTGAGCTTGAGTCCCAAGAATGAAAAGAAACTGGAAACGCTTGCCAAAAAGGCCGGCGTTCCGTGTCAGAAAATCGGCAGCGTGACGAAAAAAGATTTGATAGTGGGTTCGTGGCTAAAATTATCATCAGCGGAAATCGAACAGACGTACAGGAATGCCATTCCAAGGAGAATGAAAAGCTAATGGGCGACGAGGGCGTAAAAGAGTATTGCGGCATTTTTGGCGTTTACGGATATGAGCAGGCGGCCGAGCTTTCCTATTTGGGCCTTTTTGCGCTTCAGCACCGGGGTGAAGAGAGTGCCGGGATCGCGGCGCATGACGGAAAACAGATCAATCTCTACAAGAATTTAGGATTGGTAGGAGAAGTCTTTAATAAATCAATCTTAAATGGTTTACCCGGTAAGATAGCAATCGGACACGTCCGGTATTCAACGACCGGCTCTAACAATGTGCAGAACGCGCAACCTTACATGGTAGATTTTTCGCGAGGGCAAGTCGCGATTGCGCATAACGGAAATTTAGTGAATGCCCAGATTTTGCGTGACGAGCTGGAGGCCTACGGCGCCATTTTCGGCAGTACGATGGATTCCGAAATTTTTATCCATCTCATGGCAAAGCCGGAATATCAAACCAAGGAAGAGTGTGTGCTTGGCGCGATTTCACGTGTTGAAGGCGCTTATTCATGCACGATGCTGATTGATGACATGCTGGTGGCCTTTCGCGATCCGCACGGATTCAGACCGCTCTGCTTAGGAAAATTGGAGGGCGCTTATGTGGTGGCTTCCGAAACTTGCGCGCTTGATTTAGTGCACGCCGAATTTGTCCGTGAAATTGAACCTGGTGAAGTCATTTTTATTGATCAAAAAGGCTTGCGGAGCGCGTTTCCGTTTAAAAATCAAAAACATAAAATCGCGCACTGTATTTTTGAGCACGTGTATTTTGCGCGGCCTGATTCTCGTGTCTTCGGTGAAAATGTGGGCCTGGCACGCGAACGTTTGGGCAGGATTCTTGCCAAAGAGCATCCGGTTGATGCTGATATTGTGATTCCGGTTCCGGATTCGGGTAATTTCGCGGCAATGGGATACTCTAAAGAATCCGGCATTCCGCTTGCGCACGGTTTTACGCGCAATCACTACATCGGGCGGACGTTCATTAATCCCACGCAAGAGGCGCGCACATTTGCGGTGAAGGTAAAATTGAATCCGATCAAAGAAGTCATCGAAGGAAAGCGCGTTATTTGCGTTGACGATTCCATTGTGCGCGGTAACACATCAAAATCGCGCGTGATTTTGCTTCGCCGCGCCGGCGCCAAGGAGGTTCATATGCGCATCAGCTGTCCGCCGCATGTTTCACCGTGCTTTTACGGTATTGATTTTCCATCTAAAAAAGAATTGATCGCGGCGACAAACTCCATGGAAGAAATTAAAGCTTACCTGGGTGTTGATAGCCTGGGTTATTTGAGCGAAGAAGGCCTTTTGGCGGGTATGACGGCAAAACCAAAGGAAAATTATTGCACCGCCTGTTTTTCGGGAAAGTATCCGACCAAAGTTTACGACGATTTGGATAAATTCAAACTTGAACGCAAGTGGGCAGTGAGGCACGCGAGCACATGAGTTCCACAGTTACTTATCAGAAAGCCGGCGTTGATATCGACAAGGCCGAGCACCTGGTTACGAGCATCAAAAAAATGGCGCGTTCGACCAGTGTCCCGGGTGTTATCGGCGGAATCGGCGGATTTTCAGCGCTTTTTGATATTAAAAAATACAATTTGAAACATCCTTTGATGGTGACAAGCACAGATGGTGTCGGCACCAAACTCGAAGTTGCGGAATTAACCGGACGTCATGACACAATCGGAATCGATCTTGTGGCGATGTGTGTGAATGATTTGATCACGTGCGGTGCGCGGCCGGTTGTGTTTCTAGACTATTACGCAACCGGAAAATTGAATCTGGAACAATCACGCTCGGTAATTAAAGGTATTGCGGATGGCTGTAAGCAGGCCGGATGCGCGCTTGTGGGCGGTGAAACGGCCGAGATGCCCGGGTTTTATAATAATGATCAATATGATCTTGCGGGATTTTCGGTTGGCTTGGTGGATAAATCAAAAGTGATTGATGGCCGCTCGGTCAGAGAAGGTGATGCCGTGATCGGTTTTGCTTCATCGGGTTTTCACAGTAACGGATTTTCACTCATTCGGAAGGTCTATTCCAAGTCAGAACTCGCGGGTCCTATCGGAAAGAAAATCCTAGAACCCACCATTATTTACGTAAAGCCAGTGCTTGCGCTCTTGCAAAAAGTTAAAGTGAAATCACTTGCACACATCACGGGCGGTGGATTTTATGACAATATTCCGCGCGTAGTACCGGATTATTTGGGTGTTCATGTCGATGGAAGCCGAGTTCCGACACCGCAAATTTTCTGGGATGTGATGGAGCGTGCCAATCTGGGCCTGCATGACATGTTCCGTACTTTTAATATGGGAATCGGTATGGTGGCGGTGGTTTCCAAAAAAGATGCTGCTACGACTATTCAAACAATGAAACGTTTTTCAATTAAAGCTTACGAAATCGGCCGGATTGCAAAGGGAAGCGGAGTGAAGATTTTATGAACGTACTGTTAATCGGAAGCGGCGGACGGGAGCATGCGCTTGCGTGGAAAATCGCGCAGAGCCCTCTTCTTAAAAAGCTCTGGATCGCACCCGGCAATGCGGGTATTTCTGAAATCGGCGAATGCGTTAGCATTAAAGCCGATGACATTGAGTCGCTTTTTCAGTTCGCAAAAAAAGAAAAAATCGATTTGACCATTGTTGGGCCTGAGGTACCGCTTGTGAAAGGTATTACCGACCGCTTCCAGCAGGAAGGTCTTCTCGTATTTGGTCCGTCTAAGGAAGCCGCACAGCTTGAAGGCAGCAAAATATTCTCCAAACAAATTATGAAAGAAGCCCGGGTTCCAACCGCTGAGTTTGAAATTTTTTATGATTCAGCAAAAGCCAAAGAGTTTGTCATTAATGGGGAGCCGCCGTTCGTGATTAAAGCGGATGGGCTTGCGGCCGGAAAAGGCGTTGTGGTGGCAGGTACTTGCGAGGAAGCGGTTGATGCCATTAATCAAATGATGACAGCTAGAATTTTTGGCGATGCCGGTGCTCAAATCTTGATTGAGAAATGTTTAATCGGTGAAGAACTTTCCGTGCTGGCACTTACAGACGGTGACCGGATTCTTTCACTCGCAAGCGCGCAGGACCATAAACGCGCTCACGACAACGATCATGGCCCCAACACAGGTGGTATGGGCGCTTATTCGCCGGCTCCATTTGTAAATGAACAGCAGCTAGATGAAATTGTGAAACTTACCGGCGCTCCGATCATTCACAGGCTCAAAGAGCGCGGAATTATTTATCGCGGGCTTCTATATATAGGCATTATGATGACGGAGGATGGGCCAAAAGTGCTCGAGTATAATGTTCGTTTCGGCGACCCTGAAACTCAGGCAATATTACCGCGCCTCAAAACTGACTTACTGCCTTTGTTTCATCAAATCGCAGAGGGGAAGTTAAGCGTAAAAGATTTAGAATGGGATTCACGCCCCTGTCTTTCTGTGGTGATGGCATCACGCGGTTATCCGGGTTCCTATGAAACGGGTTTTCCGATTTCGGGCCTCCATACCGTGAAGCAATTGCCGGATGTATCAGTATTTCATGCGGGGACGTCAAAAAATTTGGAAGGAAAAACGATAACGGCCGGAGGTAGGGTTCTCAATATTTCAGCTTTGGGAGTATCGCTCAAGGAAGCATACGAAAAAGCCTACGATGCCTTAAAAGCCATTTCGTTTGACGGATCTTTTTATCGCAACGATATCGGTAAGCGGGCGTTGTTGCGCACAAAAGATTCTTACGCGAATTCAAAATAATTTTATAAATCAAAATAAAACGAGGAAGCCATGGAAAATAACAATCTAAAAGTTTCAATTTTAATGGGGAGTGATTCCGATTTGGATGTGATGAATGAAACCGCCAAAGTTTTAGAAAGTTTTGGCGTTGGCTACGAAATGAATGTGCTTTCAGCGCACCGGAGCCCTGACTTGGTGCATGATCATGTAAAATCAGCACCGGGCCGCGGTATTAAGGTCTTTATCGCCGGAGCTGGCGGCGCGGCGCATTTAGCAGGAGCCATCGCGGCCAACACAACGCTTCCCGTTATCGGAATTCCGGTAGATTCTTCACCTCTTAAAGGTTTGGATTCACTTCTTGCGACAGTTCAAATGCCGGCCGCTGTGCCGGTTGCAACAGTGGCAATCGGTAAAGCGGGCGCGCAGAATGCCGGTTATCTTGCGGTTCAGATTCTAGCGCTCAGCGATTCTGGCTTAGCGCAAAAATTACTAGACCACAAGCAGGCATTGGTTAAGAAGATTCAAGAAAAAAATAAATCGCTGAAATCAAAATAAAAGTTTCATGAAGACGACAATTGTTAAGCTAAGTTCCGCGCGGCCTGATCCGGAACAGATCCGGCAATTGGCTTTGGCAGTAGGAAGCGGCAAAATTGTTGCGTTTCCCACCGAAACGGTTTACGGAATTGGCGCCGGCATGAGTCAGCAGGCAGTGATTGAGCGGATTTATGCGCTCAAGGGACGTGATGGCGCAAAACCAATGGCGTATCATATTGGCGAGTTCAGCGCGTTTGAAAAATTGGGTGTCAAGATGTCGCCCGCGCTCCGTTTTTTGAAAAATAAATTTTTACCGGGCCCCGTAACTTTCGTAGCATGGACGGATTGCGAAGAGAAAATTGGAATCAGATTTCCCAAGAATGAAATCGCGGCAAAGTTGATCACAGAGTACGGCGAACCGTTTTTAGCGACAAGCGCCAATTTAAGCGGCGGGCCGTCTCCTAAAACGGCAGACGATGTTGTCGGTGCGCTTGGCGGCCAAATTGATATTGTGATTGATGGAGGCCGTACCGTGTATGCTGAAGACTCTACCGTCATTGATTTAACCGTATCACCGCCTCAAATTCTTAGACGCGGCGCTCTGGTTGGAGAGGTCGAAAGGGCGATTGAACAAATCATGAAAGGCGAAATTCCACGGAAAAGGATCTTAATTGTTTGCACGGGGAACACCTGCCGCTCGCCGATGGCCGAAGCCTGGCTGAAGGCAGAATTAAAACGGCACGGTTTGGATAAACAAATCGAAGTCGCTTCAAGCGGAACGATGGCGCGTGATGGCGGGTTTGCCAGCTCGGAAACGCTTTTGGTGCTGCGCAATGATGAAATTGATGCGGATAATTTTAAATCACACGCAATTCGGCGTGATGCTGTAATGGAAGCTGATCTTATTTTTGTGATGAATGATGAACATGAGCAATTCTTGCGTAATTCTTATCCTGATGTGAAAGCAAAGATTTTTAATTTAAAAATTGAGGATCCGATTGGAATGAGCATTCAGATCTATGAGCAGAGCTATAAAATGATTAAAGAAAGAATTTTACAACATTGGAAAGAAGTTCTGGAATGAGCCAGCAGAAAATAGCAATTGCTTCAGATCACCGCGGGGTTCAGTTAAAAAAGATTTTAGCGGATGAATTGGGAAAAAAGGGTTACGTTGTTAAAGATTTCGGCCCGCAATCAGAAGATTCCGTAGATTATCCGGATTTTGCCGTCAAAGCCGCTGAATCAGTTTCAAAAGGGGAATCTGACAGAGGGATTGTGATTTGTAATTCTGGAATCGGCATGTCGATTTCAGCAAATAAAGTAAAGGGTGTTCGGGCCGCACTTTGCCATGACGAAGAATCCGCCAAAGCCTCACGACAGCACAACAATGCCAATGTTCTTGCGCTCGGCGCTGCGGTTATTTCTCCTGATTTAGCAAAAAAGATTGCATTAACATGGCTCACGACCACATTCGAAGGCGGGCGCCATGAAAAGAGAGTTGAAAAGATATCATCCTATGAACAAAAACATTAAGAAAGGAAGTTACATGCGAAAAAGTGAACAGGCGATCAGTGCGCTGCGCGAGACTGACCCGGAAGTTTTTGAAGCCATCAAGCGCGAATGGAAACGCCAGAATGACAATCTCGAATTAATCGCGAGCGAAAACTTTGTTTCGCTTGCGGTTCTGGAAGCGCAGGGTTCTATCCTGACCAATAAATACGCGGAAGGGTATCCGGGAAAGCGCTGGTACGGCGGCTGCGAGCATGTTGATGTGATTGAACAGCTTGCGATTGAGCGCGCCAAACAGCTCTTTGGCGCTGAGCATGCGAATGTTCAGCCGCATTCCGGAACCAGCGCCAATATCGCGGTTTTTATGGCGCTTTTGACGCCCGGCGATAAAATTTTGGCTATGAATCTTGCGCACGGCGGACACTTAACACACGGCCACAAAATGAATTTTTCGGGAAAGTATTTTGAAATTATCCCCTATGGCGTTGATGAAAAAACCGAGCAAATTGACTACGATCAACTCGAGAAACTTGCAAAAGAACATAAACCAAAATTAATTTTGCTCGGTGGTTCTGCTTATCCACGTTCCATCGATTTTAAACGTGGACGCATGATTGCTGATCAGGCCGGTGCTCTATTAATGGTCGACATGGCACATTTTGCCGGACTTGTGGTTGCAGGCGTTCACCCAAATCCGGTTCCGTATGCTGATATTGTCACTACCACAACTCACAAAACACTTCGCGGGCCTCGTGGCGGTATGATTTTGTGCAGATCAGAGCACGCAAAAGCGATTGATTCCGCCGTGTTTCCAGGTGCGCAAGGCGGGCCCTTGATGCACATTGTGGCGGCAAAGGCAGTCGCATTTAAAGAAGCTTTGACGGATGAATTCAAAGACTATCAGAAGCAAATTGCTCTCAATGCCAAGAAGCTGGCATCGACATTGGCGGCGCATGGTTTTCGTATCGTCTCGGGCGGAACGGATACACATTTGATGTTGGTGGATGTGAAATCGAAAGGCTTCACCGGAAAAGAAGTCCAGCATCTGCTGGATGAAGTCCGGATTACTGCCAATAAAAACATGATTCCATTTGATAAGGAAACCGCGTTTAATGCTTCCGGAATCCGTCTCGGGACTCCGGCCGTGACAACGCGCGGCATGAAAGAACAAGAAATGGTTGAGATAGCCAAATGTATTAACCAGGCATTAACAGCACCGAAGGATGAAAATAATTTAAATTCAGTGCGAAATATTGTGCAGGAATTAACCGATCGCTTTCCGCTGTATCCAGGGCTTTTTGAATAAGACAAAGTTAAAGTTAAAAATTTAAAATTAAGCAATCTACTTTTTAACTTTGAACTTTTAATTTTGAATTAATCGAGAGGTTTTATGCGCTGTCCGTACTGTAAGCACGAAGATGATAAAGTGATTGATTCGCGCGCCACAAATGACGGCCTGTTAATTCGCCGCCGCAGGGAATGCACGCAATGCAATCGCCGCTACACAACGTACGAACAAATTGAGCAGGTGCCTCTTTTTGTTATCAAGAAGGATCAGCGCAGGGAATTATATGACCGAAAGAAGGTTGTCTCGGGCATTCATCGGGCATTTGAGAAACGACCGGTTTCAACTGATGCTCAAGAGCTTATCGTGACTGAATTGGAGCGGATGTTGGAAGAGAAATATGAAAAGGAAGTGCCGTCGTATGTAATCGGTGAATTCGTGATGGATAAAATGGCAAAGCTGGATCAGGTTGCCTATGTACGTTTCGCTTCAGTCTATCGCCAGTTCAAGGACATTAATCAATTTATGAAAGAATTACAGGGGCTTTTAAAGAAAGAGTAAAAGTGCCTTTCCAAAAAATAAAGCAGTGTGGTATGATAACCCCAAATTCACGCAAACTATGAAATTTACAAAATTCGCAATCGTTTTATTGTTCCTCTTCAGCTTAATTGCATTCGCATTGACCGTTACTCTCTTTTCTGTGCGTGAGAATGAAAAAGAAAAGCGTATCCGGGTTGAACAGATTAACACCGAACTCGAAGGCGAAATCAGCGCGCTTCGTTCTGACAAGCAGCGGCTCGAAGAGCATGCCGATGATTTGGATAGGCAGCTAAAAGAAGCCGAGAGAAATTTAGACTCCGCCCGCACCGAAGCTGAACAAGCCAAGCAGGAACTTTCAGAGTCCAGGAAATCGTTAGAAACTCAAGCCTCACAGACAGAAGAACTGAGAAACGCGGTCCGTGTTTCGCAGGAAAGAAACCGAGAGCTTGAAGAGACTCTGGATAAACTTGAGAAAACTTTACAAGAGATGCGTCAATCCGGTTTTGATGGCCCGGCCGCCCCGGCGTCTGACAATTCAGGCTTTCAAATCTCAACTGCCCCTGAAACAATCACCGTCGAAACAGCTGACAAATCAAAAGTGATGGAGCTGGCCCCGCCTTCGATATCAGCTGTTCAAGAACCCGCTCAGAAAGCGTCTGAGCGTCATGAAAAAAAGAGTGACTCAGTTTCTGAATCTTTACAGGCGGGACGTGTGCTTTTGGTGAATCAAAAGTTTAATTTTGTCATCATCAATATGGGTTCTAAACACGGCCTTAAAATTGGAGATTCCTTTTTAGTGACCGAAAATGGTGAAAAGGTGGTAAAGGTTCAGGTTGAAAAACTCTATGATGATTATTCAGCTGCTAAGATACTGGAAGTCCTTGGAAATCGATTGCTTTTGAAAGAAGGCAATCTCGTAACCCGCATTTAAAATGATGCTAAATAAACAGGGTGGACAATTTGGCAATATTTTAATGAACGTAGTTCTTGCACTTGCACTGATGGCGGTAATTGCGGTAATTGCGCTTCAGGCGTCCGAGCTTTGGAAGTATATTGGTAATTAAATTTCAGTTTAGGAAAATCATGTCAACGTTATCCAGCCATAGAAATCGAACTTACCTTTATTTCACCCTACTCGTTATTTTCATATTCGGCATGATTTCCGTTTGGTCTTCTCAAGCTTTCTCGGAAGTTGATTTAGACACCAGGCTCAGACAGATTGAAACAAAACTGCAGCAGCTTGAAAATTTACAAACCAGCGCCCAAACCAATCAAGAAGAAATTGCAGAGAAAATTAAAACACTCAAAATATGGGCACACAGGGGATGATGCAAATTCCCGGCGTTAAACGTTTTTTTCTTTCGTTTTTAATGATCGTGTTCTTAGCCGCGCATGCCGGCAGTATTGCAATTGCAGCACCTGAAGAAAATAATGACGAGAGGCTTCTAGCTTCTAAGATTGAGGGCCGTTTAAGTTCAATTGAAAAAAAGATCAAATTGATTCAGGATAATCAGAATAAAATTAATGCAAAGCAAGCCGAAATTAAATCAGAGTTAGATACTTTGGGCGTTTGGATCCGCCGGCGCTGATTGATGATTATTTTCTAATATTGGCTTGAGATCTGCCTCCATGAAATCATTTCTATCAAAACCCGCACCTAAATTAACCGGCGAATTACTGCCTCCTGGCGATAAATCCATTTCACATCGCGCGGTCATGCTGTCCGCGCTTGCGGCGGGCGAAAGCCGCTTCACTAATTTCTTAGCGGCAGAAGACTGCCTTCACACCATTGACGCGTTCCAAAAAATGAGTGTTTCCGTTAAATGCGAGCAAAGGCAGGTGAGAGTTAAGGGTGCCGGGCTTTTGGGGCTTCAAAAACCAAGCTCGGAACTCTATCTCGGGAATTCCGGAACCAGCATGCGGCTCCTGCTTGGAATTCTAGCGGCACAGAATTTTGAATCTACCTTATCCGGTGACCCATCGCTTTCCGTAAGACCCATGAAGCGTGTCACAGATCCGCTTCGAAAAATGGGTGCTCAGATTTTCGGACGCGAAGATGCGAACTTTGCACCCCTTCTTATCCGAGGGAGTCAATTAAAGGGAATTAAACATTTGAATGTGCCCGCAAGCGCTCAGGTGAAGTCCTCGATTTTATTGGCAGGACTGTATGCGGAGGGTGAAACCGTAATCGATGAGCCCAGTTCTTCGCGCGATCACACGGAGCGCATGTTCAAAATATTCGGCATTCCGCTTCAAATCAAAGGGGCGCAAATTTCAGTACGTCCAGTAAAGGAAATCAGGGCAGTTCAGATGCAAATTCCGGGCGATATTTCATCTGCCGCATTTTTCATTGTGGCAGCCTGTATTTTACCTGATTCTAATTTTGTTATCCGCGATGTCGGTTTGAACCCAACACGTATCGGAATTTTAGAAGTATTAAAGGAGATGGGCGCGGATCTTCAGTGGAAGATAACCGGAAAACACGAAGAGCCGACCGGTGAAATTAGTGTAAAAACTTCTAAGCTGCGCGGCATTAAAATTAATGGTTCAATTATTCCGAAAATTATTGATGAGCTTCCGATTTTGATGATTGCCTGCGCGTTAGCCGACGGAGAAAGCGTCATAACAGATGCCCGCGAACTTCGGGTTAAAGAAACGGATCGAATTAAATCAATGGTTTCAGGCATTCAGTCAATCGGCGGTATTGCAAAAGAGTTAGAAGATGGGTGTGTGATTGAGGGTGTTAAAGTACTGAAAGGCGGGAAGGTGTCAAGTTTTGCGGATCACCGGACGGCAATGAGCTTTGCTATCGCAGGGCTTAGATCAGAGAGGGGGGTCGAAGTGGATGACGTGGAATGTATCAACACATCATACCCCGGCTTTTTTGAAGATTTGTCCAGAGCGGCAAGTGTGTAAATGTCCGTAAGTCTTTCGTTGACAGTTAATTGCGCTTCCGATATACTTCATAAGCTTGACACTTATTGATATCGTCATCACTCCAAATAAGGGCACCTTAGATGCTGTTGCTTGATCGTTTGTTGGGTATATTTTCTAATGATATTGGCATTGATCTTGGAACTGCTACGACGCTTGTCTACGTAAAAGGGCAAGGCGTTGTGTTATGCGAACCTTCCGTTGTCGCGATTGATAAAGTCAGCCATCAAATCCTGGCGGTAGGCGAAGAAGCTAAAAGAATGCTTGGCCGTACACCCGGTAACATTATGGCCATTCGGCCTATGAAAGATGGCGTCATTGCTGATTTTGATATTACGGAAGCAATGCTTCGCTATTTCATCCGAAAGATTTATCGCCGTAAACGTATTGTAAACCCCCGTGTTATTATCGCAGTTCCAAGCGGTATCACAGAAGTTGAAAAGCGTGCGGTAAAAGATTCTGCTGAAAGAGCCGGTGCTAGAAGTCCTGTTTATTTAGTAGAAGAACCGATAGCTGCGGCCATCGGTGTCGGACTTCCTATTCAAGAGCCTTCCGGAAACATGATTGTGGACATCGGCGGCGGCACCACTGAAATCGCAGTTATTTCTCTTGCCGGCATTGTGTTTGCAAAAAGCATCCGCATCGGCGGCGATGAGTTTGACGACGCGATTGTGGGTCACTTGAAAAAAACTTACAATCTAGCGATCGGCGAACGGACTGCGGAGGAAATTAAAATCCGGATCGGTTCCGCGTTTCCGCTTGAAGAAGAAACGACAATCGATGTAAAGGGCCGTGATATTTTGGCCGGCCTTCCGAAAACCATCACCATTTCAAGCGAAGAAGTCAGGGAAGCGTTGGCTGAGCCGATTTCGGTGATTTTAGAGGCAATCCGGATTACGCTTGAGCGCACACCTCCCGAGCTTTCCGCTGATTTAATTGATCGCGGCATGATATTAGCCGGCGGCGGCGCGCTTTTACGCGGGCTTGATAAGCTGATCGCTGAAGAAACCGGTCTTCCCGTTCACATCGCAGACGATCCGCTGACTGCGGTTGCGCTTGGAACCGGCCGTTATTTAAGTGATTTCAACCTACTTAAAAGGCTATCGGTTAACAGCGCTAATTCCAGAAGCTACATGGATTCCTAGCACTCGTTAGTTGCAGGGGGATTCAGTGCGTTTAAAGCAATTTTTGTTAGTCCTGTCCCTGATCTTAATCCCATTCTTCATTGGTGCTTATTTCCCTCAAGGTGTTCAATTCGGCCGCAACCTTTCCATATCGGTTACTCAGCCTTTTTTAAACGGAGCCAGCGAGCTAAGCGGTTTTGTCCGTTCGCAGTGGCGGTTTCTTGGTGAAGCGCTGCGAGCCCGCCGCGAGAATCAAGAACTACGCGAAACAGCAGAAGACCTGAAGCGTCAAATTTCTGATCTAAAGGAAATTAAGCTTGAAAACGATAGATTGCGCCGCCTGTTAAAATTTCAAACCGAAAATTCCTTTAAAACCATTTCTGCGCAGATCATCGGTCATGATATTTCTCACTGGTCTTACTATGTGACCATCAACAAAGGTTCTAAAGACGGAATATATCCGGAAATGGCAGTGCTGGCCGGTAATGGATTGGCGGGTAAGGTGGTGGACGTGACCGAGCATGCCGCCAATGTTATTTTGTTGATTGATAGCGAATCAAAAGCGAGCTCTCTTGTCCAGGAAACCCGCGATGTTGGTTTGGTGGAAGGAAATGGTACGCCGCTCCTTAAAATGACTTATATCGATCTTCACGCACAGCTTCAAGTCGGGCAAATGGTGGTCACATCGGGGCTCGGCGGAATTTATCCGAAAGGAATTCCAATCGGCCAGATTGTGCAAATCAGTGAAGATCAGAGCCGCTTCAGCCTTTCCGCAATTGTAAAACCGCTCGCCGAATTTTCAAAATTAGAGGAAGTTTTGTGCGTTGATCGCAAAGGCGGAGTCAGACGGTGAAATCAATCAGAAAAAGAACAGTACTAGTTTCAGCTTTGATTATCTGGATTCAAATCGCGTTTGTTCCGTTCGTTGCGGTTAAGGGCGCCGTGCCTGATCTTATGTTTTTATTGATCGCCTTTTATGCTTTTTCGGTTGATTATCGTGATGTACTTTGGGTTTCCTTCTTTCTGGGCCTGTGCCGTGATTTTTTAACCAATTCTTTTTTTGGCTTGGAAACAGCTTCATTTGTAATTGGCGCACTGCTGCTGCAGTATGCGGTGGCTCAATTTAACCGGCGTGACACTTTTATTGTTCTGCTCAGCGTTTTCTTGTTTTCGTTTGCAGCATTGACATCACCCATGTTGATGCTCGCAATCGATGGGGAAACGAACCGGATTGTTACTGCTTTTCCGCGCATTCTGATGATTTCATTTTATACATCAATTTTGGCAATTGGGATTTTCCCGGTATTTCGGCGGCTGTTTGGATTAAGCTCATCTAAAGTGCAGCATGAGCTTTTTTAATCGGATTTAGATTATGGATTTGATATGAGAACCATTGCGAATAGAATCCAGTTGTTTAAAATCGGTGTCTACGGGCTCTTGTTTCTGCTTTTGCTTTGCCTGTTTCAGACTCAAGTGATTCGCACCGGCCATTACCGCCGCATCAGCGAACATAACCGAATTCGGTTGATCCGCATGATGGCACCGCGCGGTGAAATTACGGATCGAAACGGAAAGCCTTTTGCGACCAGCCGGCCGTCTTATAATGTTGCGGTCGTGCCGGAAGATTTTGATCCCAAAGACCTGCCGGTATTGAGTAAACTTTTAGATTTGTCTCCGTCTGAAATTCGTAAGCAGCTGTCATCTGTCCGCTCAAAGTCTTTAACACCTGTTCTATTAAAGAAAGACATCGGAAAGGAATTGGCCATTCAGATTGAGGAAAAAAGCCCGCTTTTATCAGGTATTTTTATTGATGTTCAAGGCGTACGTTATTATCCGGCATATGAAATCAGCGCACATGTGATTGGCTATATTGGAAAAATCAGCGATGCGGAATATCGTTCTTTTGATCGTGACGCATACGCCATTAATTCTGATATTGGACGTACAGGGATCGAAAAAAGTTTTGATTCGCTACTCAGGGGTGAAGACGGCGGTAAACAAATCGAAGTTAACGCTCGGGGAGAGCAGTTGAATGTTTTAAGTGAAAAACTGCCGGTTCCGGGCGCAGATGTTCAGTTATCGCTTGACATAGAACTGCAATCAAGGATTGCTCCGATCCTGGGCGAAAAGAATGGTGTTGTGCTAATGATGGATCTTAAAACCGGAGAAATGCTGGCCATGCTCAGCAATCCAAGCTTTGACCCAAATGTTTTTGTTGAATCCGGCCGCGACCGTGATCGCATCAAACTCATGAAAAGTACGCGAAAACCGCTCGTCAACCGTTCCATTGTCAGCGCTTATCCGCCCGGGTCTGTTTTTAAATTGGTGACCGCATTGGCAGGCCTTGAAACCGGAAAGATTACACCGCATACCACATTTCATTGCCCTGGTTATTTCCGTCTTTCTGCAAGATCGAGAAGGTTTAAATGCTGGGAATCGTCCGGGCACGGAGATGTTAATTTGTTCAACGCACTTGAGCGGTCATGTAATGTTTTTTTCTATAATGTGGGACGTTTGGTGGGAGAGAAAGAGCTGTCAAGATATTCACACGCCCTCGGACTTGGCGAGCCTGTACCGCTTGAAATTCCGGCCTCAGACGGATTTATTCCATCGGCTGAATGGAAAGAGCGAAAACCGGGAGAGCATTGGTACGAAGGAGAAACAGTGACGTTTGCAATCGGCCAAGGTTATGTTCAGACGACACCGCTTCAAATTTTAAGACTTATATCGGTGATGGCAACAGATGGTAAAATTCTTAAGCCGACTTTAATTAAGCAAACAGAAGCGCCTGCCGGAGAACCGGAAACTGTACCGGTGAAGAAATCTGCGCTTAAGGCTATCCGGCAGGGCATGCTGAAAGTAATTGAATCAAAATACGGCACCGGTCAGCTTGCGCGTGTGGATTTTATGCGTCTTGCTGCAAAAACAGGAACCGCACAGGCGCCGCCAAGGCTTGCGCACGCTTGGTTTGCCGGTTTTTTTCCATATGAGGAGCCGCGCATTGCTCTCGTGGTATTTGTGGAGCATGGCGGGTCAGGCGGCCTTGTGGCAGCATCTCTTGCAAAGAAAATCGTGACGGTCTGGCATGAACTTTATTCTTCTACAGAAAAGTTTGTGAAACCGGCATTGCCACCAGTCGCTCTTGAAGGTATGAGATGATAAAATCTTTTAAGGATATTCACTGGCCGGTTCTATTTTTGACCGTTGGAATTTCACTGAGCAGTATTTTCTTTATCTATAGCGCTACTTTTAGAGGAACTGATCATTTTATTGTGAAGCAATTAATGTGGATTGGCATTTCTCTGGCTGCGATGTGGCTTGTCGTTTCATTTGGGTATAGGACATTTCTTAATACTTCTTACTTGCTGTACGGTATTTCCATCTTGCTGCTTGCCGGTGTTTTGATTTTTGGCCATGAACGTTTAGGAGCTCAGCGATGGTTTCAAATAGGTTCGTTTGTGCTGCAGCCCTCAGAGCTTAGTAAAATATCAACCATTTTAGCGCTTGCACATTTTTTGATTTCCCGCGATCGATGGATTGGACAAAAAAGAAGCTTATTCATCGCGGGCGGTATGGTGGCGCTGCCGTTCATTCTTATTTTGAAACAGCCGGACTTGGGCAGCGCGATGGTTTTTATCGCGATCACGATCTCGATTTTGCTGATATGGGGAATCCGGCTGCGTTATCTGGTTATTATTTTTAGTTTGGCTTTAATTAGCGCACCATTTTTGTGGCATGGATTAAAACCGTATCAGCAAAAACGATTAACCGTCTTCCTTAATCCGAGCGTTGATCCGTTGGGATCCGGCTATACGGCGATACAGTCTAAAATTGCGGTAGGATCCGGCGGGCTGATCGGAAAAGGGTGGCTCAGGGGAACGCAGACACAGCTTGATTTTGTACCGGAACACCACACGGATTTTATTTTTTGTGTGGTGGGTGAGGAATTCGGGTTTCTTGGTTCTTTGCTTCTTATTTTTTTGTATGGGGCCCTGATTGGCTATGCGATTCAAATTATGGATCGCACCACAGACCGCGGGGCGCAGCTGTTGGCGGCAGGTGTTTCGGCGATGTTATTTTTTCAAATTTTCATTAATATTGGCATGACCATAGGAATTGCCCCCATCACGGGTATCACATTGCCGCTTCTCAGTTATGGGGGGTCTTCCTTGCTTGCTACTTTTATCGCGATAGGTTTCCTGATTAGTATTTATAAAGAGAGATCGATTTTCTGATCTTAACTGGAAAAAGAGGGAGAAAACCGTTTGTTTATTGATAAGGCCAGACGTCTAAAGTCTGGCAAAACCCATCATAAAATTAGTAATGACGTAACCGTCAATTGTCGATAATATAAAGCAATGAAAGCCAGTCCATTTTTAAGATATATTGTTTGGCCAGTGATGGGTAAGGGGTTGTGGCAGGATAAGGTCGCGCTTTTATTTTATTTCTTATCTTTGATTATTCTGGGTTACTTAATTTTCTCAATGCTTGCAAGCCCTTTTTATTTTCAAAAGCTCGGGGTGTTACGATCGGATCAAGAAATTGTTGGTTTGAGGGATTTGCCGGAGCTTCAGTCGCTCGAGGTCTACCAACAGACGGTGAACGCGCACCCTATCTTTGGAGCAGCTAAACAGGAAGTTGCGGCAGCAAGCAAGGATCCATGTGACGATTTCAGCCAAGTTTTTTCTCTGTCAGGAATTGTGCAAGGCGGTCAAAGCGAAGCTATTTTCTTAAATAAACGGACTCGACAGACTTATTTTACGGCAGCCGGGGATAGTTTGGAAAATGTTAAAATTCAGAAGATTCAAGAGCACAGCGTCACCATTGCATGTGCGGGCGAAGAAAAAGAAATTTTGATCGAGGAGACCTAATATGAAATTTCGCATAACCGCATTCTTTCTAATGATCAGTTTTCTACTCACCAGCCTGCCCGTTGTTCAGCCGGTTCTTGCAGAAGATCAAAATATACCGCCCGATTTTTCTGATTCCGAAGAAACTTTTTCTAATTTTGCCGCGCCTGGATCCGGAGCCGGGAGCCAGCCAACCGCGGTAACAGCTTCCCGCGGCACTCTCTCATCATCAATCACGTTAGAATTGAAAGGCGTCAATGTGCTGGACGTTTTGAAGATCTTGTCAAAACGCAGCGGGCTCAACATTGTGGCGGGCCGCGATGTAAAAGGAGACGTGACGCTTTACTTGCAGGATGTGGAGGTGCGGAAAGCTTTGGATACGGTTGTGCAGACGCTGAGCCTTGCCTACGATGAAAAAGACGGCATTATTACCGTGATGAGCAATAAGGAGTATGAAGCAAGATTCGGAAAGCCATTTCAGGATGAGCGGCAAACCAGGACTTTTAAATTTAAATATGCAAATCCTCAAGCCATGAACACTATTCTGCAGACAATGAAAAGCGCAGGCGGTCGGATTGCATTTGATGAACGTACCAGCACAGTCATTGTGACGGATGTGCCGGATGTATTAGACGAAATTGAAAAGGCCATTGAATCTTTTGATGAACCGCTTGTGACCAAGGTTTTCACGCTCCAATTTTCGAAAGTTGCGGATTTAGAGACTCAGCTCAAAGATTTTTTAACCGCAGTCACCGGGCTTTTAAAAATTGATAAAAGAACGAACCAAGTTTCCATCACGGACCGGAAAGAAAATGTTGATCAGATTGAGAGAGTGATTAAGGCATTTGACGTGCAGCCGCTTCAGGTTTTAATTGATGCGAAAGTTGTTGAAGTCCAGCTTTTTGACGCCTTTCGATTTGGCGTGAACTGGAATTATGTGGCGAGTAAGCTGGGTGATTCTAAAAAATTTGTTGCAACGCCCAATTTTAGTGTTGCGGCCCCGGCTTCAACACTCGGCGGGGGAAGCCTTAGCACGTTTACTTTAGGCGAAGAAGCCAGCGATGGGGATCCTACCAGTTGGCAGAGCGTTATTAATATTTTACAGAATGTCGGTAAAACCAATATTTTATCGAGCCCAAGGTTGTTGGTTTTAAATAATGAAGAAGCAAAGCTTGCGGTCGCGACTCGGCAGCCGTTTGTGTCACAAACCGTTTCTCAAAGCCAGTCGACTTCAACGACGGCCGATCAGGTTCAATTTATTGATGTCGGTGTTACTTTATCGGTAGTTCCAACCATTTCCGAAGATCACTCAGTTGTTTTGAAGGTAAAACCTGAGGTGAGTACGGCAGGAGAGCCGCTCAGTTTGTTTGGCGCAGCCTCCGGCAGTGACGCGACATTTATTCGAACCGTGGTGCCGGTCGTTACCACGCAGACTTTAGAGACAACCGTAGTCGTTAAAGATGGTACGACGGTTGTGATCGGCGGCTTGATGCAGGACCGGCAGGCAAAAACACGGAAAAAGATTCCGCTTTTGGGCGACATTCCCTGGGTTGGCGCCGCTTTTCGAACCGAGTCTAATGATTTTAATAAAACCGAATTGGTTATCTTCTTAACGCCGCGTGTGATTACCGGAAAAACAGGTTCTCTGGAGCGGGAGAAATATTTGGATAGGAAAGGGGATTGGGTCAATTTTGATAAGGTTGGCGGGTATGATTTTCTAAAAGCGCAGTCTCACACTTCTCAGGGTCCATTTCAGCTGAATGATGAACCGTACTGGGAATCGCCGGTCAAAGAACCGCCTGTTTATATTGCGCCTAAAAATTCGGCGATTTCAGTTCTTTCAAATCGAGGAAAAGTGAGCGAGTTTATGGAGGTTAATCAAAAAGGAGATGAAGTGCTTCCGGCGGCTCATAGAGCCAGAGAATATTATCGAGGCATGATTCATGCCGCAATTGCCGAAGCGCTCAATCGTCGAAAAGAATTTCAAAAGCTCTATGCCAAGTTTGAACTTTTTCTAATTGTTGATAAGAACGGCACTGTGGTTGTCAACCAGGTAGCAAGTGACACAGGTTTATCAGCAAGTGAAGAAAGGGCAATATCAGAAACGGTTCAGGCCCTTTCGCCATTCCCGCCCTTTTCTAAAGAAATGAATTCGGATCAAGAATTACTGGACCTCAAGTTTGAAGTCAGCTAATCAATCTCAATGATTCAGACTTATCAATTTGAAGCAAAAAACAACCACGGTGAAATTGTACGGGGGACGCTTCAGGCAGAATCCGAATCCGCGGTTTATCAGAAGCTGACCAGCCAGGGTTATTTTCCGCTAAGTATACATGCAGAAACCAAGAAGGCCGAATCTAAGAAAGCCCCGCTGCTATTCAAAGCAAAGAGCTTTAACTGGCACCGTAAAAAAGTATCACCCCGAGAGCTTGCCAATATTTTTGACTACCTGTCACTTTTATTGGTTTCAGGCTTCCCGCTTTTAAAAAGCTTGCAGCTGGTAAAAAGACAGGTGCGTCATCCAGTGCTTTCGGCTGCGCTTGATAATATTGCAGCTGACATTCAAAGCGGCGTTAAACTTTCGGAAGCGATTTCTAATTTCCAGAATATTTTTCCACCTGCTGTATCTGGTGCTATTCAGGCTGGCGAAGCCAGCGGAAAGCTGGAGATAGTGTTCAGCGAACTTGGAAAATCGTTTGAGTTTGAAGCGGAGTTGCGCGCGAAAGTTGGGCAAGCGCTGGCCTATCCGCTTTTTGTAATGTTTTTTGGTGTAGTGACCGTTATCCTGATCTTAACATTTATCATTCCGAAATTGATGGTATTTTTTGAAACCTGGGAACATCCGCTCCCGCTTCCCACCAGAATTTTACTGGTCTCAAGTCAATTATTTACACATGGAATTGGTTTTGCGGCACTTGGGGGAATTGTGCTGGGTATTGTGGCATGGAACCGGCTCAGTCTTTTAAGAAAGCAGGCAATTATTTCCAGCATTGTTAAAAAGATTCCTGGTGCCAATGAGCTATTTTTTCTTTCTGATTTTGTACCTCTCGCAAGAACATGGGCGCTTTTACTCAAGAGCGGAGTACCGCTTATTGATTCAATCAAGATCGTTGAACAGGTTGTGGTGGATCCTAATATCCGGGCATCGTTAAAGCAAGTTACCATGCAAGTTTCACAAGGCTCAACATTGAGCAGTTCAATCGAGGACACACACATGTTTCCGGAATTGGTTACCAATTTTCTGACAGTTGGTGAAGAGAGCGGGAATCTGGATAAAATCTTTGAACGGATTGCTATATTTTACGAACGAGAACTAGATCGAAAACTAAGGTTTGTCACGACACTCTTGGAACCGGTTTTGATACTTGTAATTGGTCTGGGAATCGGATTTATTGTTCTCTCCTTGTTACTTCCTATATTTGAAATTAATTTGCTCGCTCAGTAGGTTTATGCGCAAAAAAGCAGCTCTGGCTCAGGCGACAGCGGTCCTATTTTTTTCTCTTATTGCGGGAGCATCCTCTGTAACTGCGCAAGACGGCTGGCAGGAGCTGAAAGGCACTCACTTCTTGATTTATTCACCAAAAGGAGCAGATTCGGAATTTTCAAAAACAGTCTTATTTTACGCTGAACAAAGTTACGACCGCACAGTCCGTTATTTTGGTTCACTGCCTCAGAAAGATTTCTGGCTTTGGGATAATCGGTGCAAGATTTATCTGTACGAATCGCAGAAGGATTACCTGGTTTATTCTAAGCAGCCCGAGTGGTCGGGCGGGTTTTCGATTCCGTCCCGCCGCACCATTGTCAGCTATCAAAACGCTCCTAATTTTCTGGGAGCAGTTTTACCGCATGAGATGGCACATCTGATCTTTCGTGAGTTTGTCGGATTTAAAAATGGGCAAATCCCGCGCTGGCTTGATGAAGGATTCGCAGTTTGGCAGGAGCAGAGTGATCGAAAGCGTTACAACGCCGTAGTTGTTCAGGCTGTCCAGAATAATACAGCCATCCCGCTTCGCGATTTAAATCAAATTACTCTCTTGCATGAACAGAAAACACAGGATGCGGAATTATTTTATTCTCAATCTCAGAGCATGGTGCATTTTCTTCTGGAAGGGCGCGATCCTTCATATTTTATTAATTTCAGCCGTTCGCTGCGTGATGGTGTTGATTTTGAAGAGGCGCTTTTGAAGAATTACAAGAGGGAATTCTCGACATTGGATGAACTTGAAAAAAGCTGGAAAAATTTTGTCTTTCAGAAAAATTATATTAAATGACACAAATATTCCAAATAAAGAAAAAAATACGGGGTTTTACACTTGTCGAACAGCTGGTGGTATTGACGCTGATCGTGGTTTTGGTCGGTTTCGGCGCTGTTCGAATGGTGCAGACAAACCGCCACAATGAACTGGAGCACGCGACCCGCAGCACGGAAGCCATTTTAAGATTTTTACAGATGAAAGCGCTTCAGGATGGCAGGGTCTACCAGTTATTGGTACATGAAAATAAAAGGCAGCTGATTCTTAAACGTCAAATTCAGGATCGTTCAGAATTTGAAACAGTCAAATCCAGCATGATCCGCTCTTTCAAAATTTCAGAGCCTCTATTGATTGAAGGGGAAAGGGGTAAAGAGTTCTTATTTTATCCGGATGGCTCCACGTCTAAGAATCGCTTAATTATTCGGGATGACGCTAATCTTCGAATTCTGTTTCGGCTTAAGAATCGAATCGGGACTGTTGAGGTGAGCCGTGCTTAGAAAACCTTCGGGGTTAAGAGGCGCTCTTCTGATTGAGGCTTTAATTGCCACCATGATTTTAGCGATTGGAGTCGTGGCTTCACTCAGAGTATTTTCCGGGGCCTTGTCGGCTTCAAGCCGGTCAATGAAAACAAGAGAAGTCCATCGGATTTTAAATGATCAGATTTTTGGATGGTTTCTAGATCCAACCGCGTTTGATTCTTCCGCTGTTGATGTCATGCCGAAATCAGCAGAAGCAGCAAAGATGGCCTCACAGGTTTCTGTCCAGAAATTACAACCTGCCCCAAAAGAAAAAGAGGATGAGCAAGATGAAAAAATACAAAGTTTGCCTCAATCCAGAACGGCGGTGACAAAAGACGTGGAGTTCTATGAAGTAAATTTCGAAGTGTCTGATTCACGAAAGAAATATTTATTTCAACATTTTTTCTATTTGTCACAATATGGAAAACAGAAGAAATCATAAACAAGTTTCCAGCCGTTCTGGGTTCACCATGATTGAAATGGTGATCGCACTGTCTCTATTTGCCGTGGTGGTTATTTCTGCTTACGGAGCCTTTCGAAGCGGTTTCGTTGCTTACCAGCGGATTGAATTACAATTGGGACATCGTCATGAGCTGGATATGCTCGTACAGCAGATAGGTGGTGAATTGCGGGCTGCTTTCTATTATGCACCAATTCCGTTTGAAGGAAAATCCGATAAGATTCAGTTTCCAGCGCGTCTGTGGCGGTATGAGGATAATCAGCTGACAGAGGATTTATATGAAATTACCTACCAGTTCCGGGATTCTCAACTGATAAAAAAAGAGCAGAAAATTAAGCAGAAATTTTCTCAGGAAAGAAATGCCGAAGCGGAATCTTTGCTCCCGCTCGCAAGCTGTAAATTTCAATTTGCATATAAATCGCGTGACGGGGAATTGATATGGAAGAATGAACTTTCAGATAAGCCGTATCAAGGGCTTCCGCGCGCGGTTCGGATTATGATTAAAGGAAAGGTGACCGGAAATTCCGAAGAAATATTTGATTTTCTAATCCCGCAGGGGATTTTAACTCAAACGCTGGTCTCTTAAAAATGAAAAACGGTTTCATTCTATTCAATCAGATTAATCAGGGGGAAGGATTGCGTTCGCGTCGGGGAAGTTTGCTGATTTTTGTAATGTGGATTTTGATCGTATTAACCGTTTTAGCGGCGAGCGTCGGCTTCCGCAGCAGAATTGAGATTCAATTGTCGTCTATGAATAACCGTAATATGGTCGGGCTGTATGAATATTTATCTGCAGTAAATTTGGCAGCCTACTTTCTTAATGAAGATGAGGACCCTCTGAATGATTCTGCTTTGGAGGCATGGTATGGCAGCCCGTCAGATTATGAGCGGTATGATGTTTCTAAAAGGATTTCAATTAAGATTTCAGATGAAGACGGAAAATTGAACTTAAATAAAGTCACACCTGAAATTCTTCAGAATTTTTTCAAAATCTTAAAGAAAAATAATGTTAAGTTAGATACCGATGAGGATGATTTGGTGGGCAGCATCATGGCTTGGCGAGGAGTACAGTCAATCCAGGGAAAAACCACATTGGGTTATGAGCACAAACGTGCCAAATTTGAATCTATTGATGAGTTGAGATTGATTCAGTATATGACACTCCGGGATTACGAAACGCTAAAACCCTATTTTACGGTTTACGGATCTCAGGCCGATTTCTTCTTAAAAGTAAACATTAACACAGCGAATGAATGGATTCTTGAGGCGATTATCATGAGTCAGCCGGGAGGCGATTTAGAGAAGCGTGATTTGTTGAGCAAGCTTAGTGCGCTTCGAAAGCGTAATGAAAATAGTTCAAAGGATCAGCCCCCGTTTGTTTTTCAAGCGGCCGATCTTACTCCGCAAATTTTCATGGAAAGATTAGGTTTAATTAATTCGCCGCCCGTGATTCAATTGGTTAATTTTACGCTTCGATTTATGACGACTGATTCTCAGTACTTTTATGTTGAACTCAGAGGCCGGCAGGATGGCCGCATTTCTTCAAAAAGGGTAGAAGCGGTGATTGGCGCAGGGCTTCCAATTCTAATAAAGCAGCCGCGCGGCAGCGGCTACGGCATACAAAATGTCATGAACAACGTGCTTCGAGGCTACCCTTATGAAATATTATATTGGAACGAGAGCTCTATCGGGTAGAATGTATCCGACAGTTAGAATTAAAAAAGAACTTCAAAAAGACAGGTAAAAAGTCGTTTGATTAGTACGGGTTAACATAAAGAAGATATGTCAATTTTCAGAAAAGAAACCTCAAAATTAATAGGTGTAAGCCTTTTATCGGGCGACACTCTGCATTTTGCTATCCTGAAGATTTTAAACGGCGGTAGTATCCAATTTCTTGCCAGGAAAGATTTTCAGGTGATGAAACTGACTGCGGCCGAGAGAAAGCATGAAATGCATCTTTTGTTAGCAGAAACCAATACAAAAAATATCGAATTCCGCCATCTTGTTATGAGAGACAGGGCATTTACCAAGCAGTTCCAATTTCCGTCACGTAACATGGTTGAAATCAGGCAGATGCTCAGGCTCAGGCTGCCTCGCGAAATTCCCTCAGCAATTGATGAAATTGTTTATCATTTTCACCAGGTGAAGTCAGAATCTAAAATTGCCAATATTCAAACCACCGTACTGCTTTTTGGTGTATCAAAGGATGCGGTGAATCATGAATATGATATTTTAAGATCGTTCGGCATTATGCCAAACCACATCATCCTCACGACCGTTGCTTTATCGGGTTACTTGAGAAAAACCCATGATGCCACCCACCATCTTCCTGCGCTGCTTCTGTTCGGTGATCGGGGAAAGGGAGAAGCCGTTTTATTTGATGCGCAAGGCATTCAAATGAGCCGGACGTTCTCGTTTGACTTGACTGATTTGGCCCACTCGACCGATCAAAGCGTCAGGCCCATTCTGGATGCGCTTGACCAGGGCGGTGACGAACGGTCTTACTCAATGTATTTGGCCGGAGAACTTTATAAGACAGAAGCGGATTGGCTGGTAACGCGCCACACCATTCATACGCTTCCGCAGGCTGAATTAAACCCTCTCCCCATGGATTTTCTATTTATGGCCGGTGCTGAAACGCCGGATGAAGAGTGTGACGAGTTTAATTTACTCCCCGAAGATGTGAAAGGGAGGATTTATACGGCGAATGTTCAAAAAAGCTGGGCTGCTTTAAGAGCATCACTGGTTTCATGTGCGGTTGCCATTCTTCTGGTTTCGGTTTTCTTTTCTTTGCGAACACTACTGGGTGTTTCTTACCTTAATCGTCAGATTTCAATTTTAAATCCTGATGTGAAGGAAGTTAAGGATATTTCAAGAAAAGTTAAATTTCTTAACCGGTTGAGGCTCGACAAAATCCGGCCGATTGATGTTTTTGTGCGAATTCATGAACAGGCAGGCAGCGAGATTCAGCTGAACGAATTAGATTATAACAGCGAAGATAAAAGTATCAGATTAAAGGGCATTTCAATTTCCCAAAGCGCGATTGACCGCTATGTAAAAGAACTGGGCGGTATTGCGTGGTTTTCGAAAGCGGAACTCCAGTATTCTGAGAGTTCGCGCGATGCAAAAGATCTGCAATTTCAATTCGCAGTCCGGGCTAGCTTGAAATCATTTGATTGATGGAGCGGGATCCAATGGATAAAAGAATGTCAAACATAATCAGCTTTTTCAGTTTGCGGAAATCGCTAATGTTGATTATCATTGTCTTGGGCCTGACTTTGCTGAATACCAAGTGGCTCAGCTCTCTTAATTTCAGCCTTGATCAGAGGAGCCGGGAGTTTTCAGAGTCACAGTTATTGTTAGAGTCAAAATCAGAATTTGAAGGTCGCGAGAAAGAACTTGAAGCTTTTTCTGCTTTTACGAAAGCGGAAAAAAATGATTCTAAATGGGCCGATGTGATTCCTGGCTTGGTAGCAGATCATCGATTGATCCTGAGACAGATCCGTCCGGGCGGAGAACAGAGAAAAGGCCAATTTATACAAGAAGAACTGATGGTGCAGGTGGACGGCAGTATTCAAAGTTTTTTAGGGTTTTTGCACGCACTAACGGCGCTTGAAAAGCCAATTTATGTCAGCCGGTATGTTGTAACAGCCCGGTCTGTTGGCACTGGTTTTATATCGGCCGAAATGAATATTGTTTATTTGAATATCAAGAAGTAAAAATATTTTAGAGAAAGAATGGAAGTGATGAAGCGAAAAAACTACTTTTTAGGAGAAGAATTAATCCGGCGCGGCGGCGCAACCCTTGAACAGGTTGACCGCGCGCTGTCGCTTCAAACTGAAACCAAAGAATCACTCGGCTCAATCATGGTCCGCCTCGGATTTATCTCTGAGCACGCTCTTTTAGAGGTGCTCTCAGACCAGCTTAACTTATCCTACATTGATCCTATGACAGCACCGATTGAAAAAGAAGCCCTAAATCGTGTGCCCGCAAAAGTAGCGCAGCATTACCATATCTTTCCAATCAAAGTTCAGAATCAAGGGTTGTTGGTTGTCAGTAACGACCCCTTGCGTCATGAGCTCCTGGAGGAGCTGAGAGCTATTCTGTCGACCGATATACAATTTGCATTGGCTGAGCGCCGAAAAATTGATCAGGCCATTCAGCGGTACTACGGAACCGGGGCGTCTGTTCTCGAGGATTTGGTGCGGGATGATTTGCGAAAGACAAAGCCGAAGGCTGGTGTTTCGGAATTACAATCTGACGTGGAGGATGTGGGGGGTTCGCAGGCAGAAGGAACCGTTCGAAACCTTGTGAATCAGCTATTATTTGACGGGCAAAAGAAAAGAGCGAGTGACATTCATATCGAACCATTTGCAGATCACCTGAGTATTCGATACCGGATTGACGGCGCTTTAGTCGATGCCAATGTCCCTGAAACAATTCAGAAATTTCACGCCAATATTATCTCAAGAATTAAAATTATGGCCAATCTCGATGTGTCTGAGAAAAGGCTCCCTCAAGACGGCCGAATTAAGATTAAGATGGAAAAAGATGAATTAGATTTACGTGTTTCGATTCTTCCGACAACATTCGGAGAATCTATCGTCATCCGAATTCTTACACCGGCACGGCTTGTCGGCTTGGACCAAATTGGTTTTAGCAGCCAGCATCTCATTGAAATCCGGAAAGTGCTTCAGAAAAACGCAGGTATTTTCTTATTAACAGGCCCGACCGGAAGCGGAAAAACAACCACGCTGTATGCCTGCTTAAAAGAATTGAACGAAGCCGGGAAAAAGATTATTACGATTGAGGATCCGATCGAGTATCAGATTTCGGGCGTTGTGCAAATGCAGATCCATCCCAAAATTGGCCTGACATTTGCATCAGGATTACGGCATATGCTGAGACATGATCCCGATGTGTTAATGGTTGGCGAAACAAGAGATTTGGAAACTGCCGAAATTTCAATTCGTTCGGCATTGACCGGCCATTTGGTTTTTTCAACTTTGCACACCAATGACGCACCCGGCGCTGTGGCACGTTTGATGGACATGGGAATTGAAGCTTATCTGGTCGCTTCCAGCCTTGAGGGCGTGATTGCTCAGAGGCTTGTGCGTCAGATTTGTAAGAATTGTAAGCAGATTGACGATAAGGTGCCAACTGCAATTCCAAGCGGAATTTCGCTTTCAGGAATAACCTGTTATCGTGGCCGCGGCTGCGAACAATGCGGCGGGACTGGCTATTACGGACGAATAGCGATTCATGAAGTTTTGGTAATTGACGATTATTTGCGTGACTGCATTTCACGCAATATGACGCTGGTGCAATTTAGAGATGAAGCCGTGAAGCGCGGCATGAAGCGCCTTGCGCAGGATGGAATTGAGAAGGTTAAGCAGGGAATTACGACTGTTTCGGAAGTAATTCAGTACGCATAAAATTCGTACCCCGCATTTTACATCTCCTCATTCATAAAAGATACCGGAAACCATTCAAAGCATTAGTTGGTTTTGTCCTTTTTGTTTTATAATGCCGTTTTGAGAAAATGAATACCATGAATATTATTAAAAGCCATGATTAGTTCTCATTCCCGCGATATTTTTTTGGCAAACCATTAGAATTATAAAAGATCGGAGAACTTTAGCTAAGTGCTTACAAGTGCTTATAGGGAGATGAGGGAGGAAGATTATTCCCCGTATTTGGTAAGGTCTTCGGCGAGGTCGACAAGAATGGCTTGTTTGGTTCGGCATTGATAACGCAGGCAGCAACTGATACAGCCGTATGGGAAGTATCCTTTTCGCGTCATCAGGAGTTCAACAGTTTTCTTTTCACCCTTTTGAAGCTCCAGATTAATCCGGAAGTCAGGCATCACAAACCAATGGTCTTCATCGACCGCTTCAATCTCTAGAATGACCCTATCACCTAATGAGGCTTTAATGTGCTCAGGCTCGATAGTCTTGGGCAGTATTCTTAAAGACAGGCGAATTGTGTTTCCGCTTTCTGTGAATATCTCATTAGAAGACTTTGAAGATTGAGTTGCCGGGTTCGACTGCAGCACAAACTGGTTTAAAATCGATTGTGCCTCCTTATCGCTGCGAGCGGGTTCTTTGCCTGCTAACGGAAGCCCTGAGGCCAACCAGCCTTTTAAACCATGCGGGTACATCATTTTGATGTTGGAAATGCCGAGCTTTTTCATGTTCAAAGCGCCCACATACGCCCTAAAATCCCAGTTGCAATAAGGAACGACGGTGGCTTCTGCATATTGCTGAAGGATATGAGCATTTTTTTCGATTTCAGAGAACGGAATATTGATGGCTTTTGGAAGATGAGATACTTCAAATTCTGCCGGTGTGCGCGTATCAACAAAAATAACTTTTTCAGATTGATGCATCAAAGCCAGAAGCTCATCCCGTTCAATGAGCGAGATTTCGGCATCTCGTGAAACCAAATTCTTACCGCCCGAAGCCCAGTAGGATGACCGCGCCTGTGAGGCTGGGGCCGTCTCAGCATATATGGTTCCTGGTATAGAGCACAGTAAATTTAATAAAAAGACAGTTCCAAAAATGATTTGAATCGTTTTTCTATTCAACATGGTGCTGTTAGTAACACTTCCGGTTCATTATAGTTATAAGTGTATTGAAAATTGCGATCTGGAACAAGCTGGTTGTTTTCCTCTTTTCGATTGCCCAATTTATCGTAAAGGGGATACAGAATCGCGCCCAAGGCCTCCGGAGCACTTGAAGCAATGGAAGTGAGGCGGTTTAGGGTGTCGTAGGTGTATTTCGTGTGAAGGTCGGTGGGAACGCGTTCAAGATTGGTTCGTCGGGATAATGGGTCGTAGGTGAATTTGATGAGTTGGCGGCCAGATAAAGGTTGGAGACCGGATGTAATGCCTC